>Ga0193733_1000024_pt1 | contig 71378 bp, 58 predicted proteins | sample U1s2metaG_FD_145076 | JGI IMG/M metagenome (GOLD analysis project Ga0193733, IMG submission 145076) | Soil microbial communities from a riparian zone of the East river system, Colorado, United States - U1s2 | ecosystem: Environmental > Terrestrial > Soil > Riparian zone | place: USA: East River...
AGAAGGCCTCAACACTACGTCAGTTTCTGTGCGGAAGAGGGTTCATCGCCCTCGAATAAATTTCGCCAGGGACCGCGACAGCCGCATCGAAACTGGTGGTCGCATAAATACTCCGCGAGAGCGCCCATACTGGGGGAGGGCAAGCCCCCCGCGCGGTGGACAGACGGGCGATTGCAGGCCATAATTTCATGTCAATGGCATCGTCAGGGATCGCAGTTATTTCAGAGGAGGGGGAATGAGTATTTCTCCAAACATACCGAGCCCGCAGGAATCGTATCAGTACGAATCCACGGGTACGCCGCGGTGGATCGCCGTGTTGTTCGGCGTCGTGATTGCCGCGCTGGCCGTGCTGGGCATTGCCGGCTATACCATGCAGTCCCGCCTGAGCCAGGATCTCGCCAAGCAGCAGGATCAGAACAAGATTCTCACGGCCCAGCTCGACCAGGCGAACTCGCGCATCGCCGATTTGAAGAGCAAGATGGAGTTCACCACGCAGAAAGTCGGCTTGACGCAGTCCGAGCTCGCGCAGGCCAAGAGCCGCGCCGAATCCATCCGCAAGGAACAGCAAGCGTCCGACCAGAAACTCACCACGCAGCTTACTCAGGCACAAAAGGAAAACGAAGAAAAAATCGGCGCGGTGGCCACCGAGGTCGGTGGCGCCAAAAAGGACATCGAAGCCACAAAAACCGATTTGGAAGCCACCAAAGGCAAACTCGAGCGCAGCTTGGGCGACATGAACGTCATGAGCGGCCTCATCGCGCACAATCGGGACGACCTGGAAGATCTCAAGCGCAGGGGCGACCGCAACTATTACGAGTTCTCTCTCCAAAAATCCAAGAACGCGCAGCGCGTCGGCCCGGTGCAGATGTCTCTTAACAAGACCGATCCGAAAAAAGCAAAGTACACCGTGACCGTCATAGCTGACGACAAGACCATCGAAAAGAAGGATAAAACTTCCGGCGAGCCCGTTCAGTTCTATGTGAAAGGCAGCTCTCGCATGGCCCCCTGCGAAATCGTCGTTTTCGACGTCGGCAAAAATCAGATCACCGGCTATCTCGCGACCCCGAAGGAAGGCGGCGCCTCCGCTCCCCCGGCGGCCGCGGCGCCGGCGGCAGCCGCTCCTCTCACGAAGCCACAGTGATATAACTATATAGATAAATAGTTATATAATACTTTCGTTCCATGTTTCGGCGAAACCGCAGTTACATAGCGCTTCGATTTTCTTTCCGAAAAAGACCTGTTCCGCGTTCTGGAAACTCAGCGCGGGACGGGGCTTCTGTCCTTCCGCCCGCCGCGTTAGCATTAAAAAGTTAGTCCTTTCCTTCACCCCGTGTCGTGGAGCACTCGATGAAAGTACCGAGCCTTCGCATCCTCTTGCCGATTGCGGCTCTCCTCTGCATCTCCGGTTCGAATCCGGCGCATGCTCAAGCTCCCCTCGAACCCGCACAAATGTCGTCGCGCACCGCGTTCTACTTGATCTGGCACGGCGTCCCCGGTCCCGAAGCGAGAAAGGCAAACTCTCTGCTCGCACTCTGGGACGATGCGGATTTTGCTCCCGTGCGTTCGGCGATCGCTTCGAATCTGATCGGCTCCCCGACGGAAAAGTCACCAAAAGAAAAACTGACTCCGGAAGAGTTTCAGGAATTTGCGGCATTGCTGGAAAATTCATTTACGCTTGGTTATCTGAGCGAGCCTGCAAAGCGCGCCGTTTCGAATGGAAGCGCGGCGGCGGATTCGAAATCGCCCGCCTGGAACGGCATGTTTTTTGTCTATGACCGCACCGGCAAGGAAGTTCTGCTTGCGAAAGCGATTCTTCGCTTGCGCGCTGCGGGAAAAGAAGTGCCTCTCCTTTCGCAAGTCACCATCGGAAGCGTTCAAGTCCTCAGGGCTGAGGGCAAGAATGGGGTCAGCTATTGGGCCGAGCATGGCAAGTACGCCGTGAGCGCCGGTGAACGTTCTGTCATGGAAGAAATACTCGGCCGCCTCGACGGCAGAGTTTCCGGAGCGGCATCTCTCGCGCAATCCGCCGCTTATCGGGAAGCGCAAGCGAACCTCGGAAGCGGTTTGCTCGAATTCTTTCTGCGCATTCCCGACTTGGAAAATCTGGCGACTGATTCAAAAGCGGGAAACTTCCAGGTCCGCCCGCTCCTCGACGCTGCCAGACTCGACGCCGTCCATTCCCTCAGCGGCCACATCACGTTCGAAGGCGCGAAAACACACGTGCAGGCCGCGATCCTGGGCGATGCCGCACTTGGAACGCCCTTTGACATCTGGGCCGCCGGGCAGCCGTCGTCTGCTTCTCTCTCTTTCGTGCCGGCGGATGCCGTCTCTTACACTTCCGGACGACTCAATTTCCCGGGCATCTACGACACGGTGAAGCGCGTGGCCCGCGTCGCTTTTCCCCAGGTTCAGCAGGGTAGCGCCGATCTATTCGACACTCTCGCTCAGACGCGCTTCGGCATGCCTGTGGCAGACGCTCTTGGACTGCTCACCGGAGAGTTCGCTTCGATGCAAACCAGCGCGTCGATGGACTCCACGAAACAGGTTTATTTTCTTGGCATTCGAAAGAAACCGGAGACGCTCAAACTCATTCGAACGGTTTTCAGCGACCAGCTCACGTCGGAGCACAATGAAGGCGATGTTACTTTCCTGAAGATCTCCCTTGGAGGGAAGCAGAGCATCCCCGGCGTGGCGCAGTGGAATTTCTTTAATCTCGCGGTCACGAAGGACATGATTCTCGGCGCCAATCGTATCGAGTCCGTTCGCGAAGTGCTTTCGAATCGCGCGCACGCTTCCACCGCCGCCGGCCTCGCCACCGTTCCGCAGTTTCAGGCCGGCCGCGCCCGTTCCCCGGAAAATCTCAATGGTCTTAGTTATTTCGACTTTCAAAGAATCGATTGGCAGGGGTTGAAGGATCGTTGGATCGAAGAGGCGAAGAAAGGCCCCGTCGCGAAAACCGTAAGTGCTTCAAAAAATAGCGCGCCGTCTACGGCTCCCGACTGGCTCGCGCGGATTGATCCGCAAGTCTTCGCGCGGCATCTTCATTACTCTTCGAGCGTCTCGTGGAAGGATTCGAAGGGCATCCATTGGGACCAGTGGGTTGAATAGCGGAGCGATGAACTCTTTTCGCCTTCTGCAGGCGGCAGCGCTCATTTCCGCCGTGGTCTGCGCGTGTTTTTTCGCCGATGCTCAGGAAAATCCGCCACAACCAAGCCAAACGATTCACGTCAGCGTTGACCGCGTCAACGTCGGAGTGATCGTCACCGATTTAAGCGATCACTTCGTCGAAGGCCTGCGTCGAGAAGACTTCCGCATATTCGATAATGGGATCGAGCAGCCCCTCACCGGCTTCGCCGCCATCGAGGAACCGGCGCAGGTTCTCTTTCTCATCGAGTCCGGCCCCGCCGTTCTTTTCCTGGGGAAGAACCACGTCCTTGCCGCGGACACGCTCCTGAACAACCTTGCTCCCAACGACCGCGTTGCCATTGCCAGCTATTCGAAAACCCCGGAACTGCTCCTCGACTTCACGCCCGATAAACTCACGGCGCGGCTCGCGCTGCAAAGCTTGAATTTCACGCTTGGGTTTGCCGAATTGAACCTAGCCTCCAGTCTCGCATCGGCCATCGACTGGCTCGCACCCTTTCCCGGAAAGAAAACTGTTATTGTTCTCTCCACCGGGGTCGATACTTCGCCACCGGAAAAATGGCAGGTGATTCAACAGAAACTCAAAACTTCCGATGTTCGCATCCTGGCAGTCTCACTCGCGGCTGACTTCCGCAAGTTCCCCAGGTGGAGGAAACTCTCTCCTCAGGAGCGCGAGGACCGGGCGTTCGTCAAGGAAGGCTTTGCTCAGGCCGACCAATCGCTGCACGAAGTGTCACAGGCCACCGGCGGGCGCGTGTATTTCCCCAGGAATGAAAAGGAATTCGCCCATGCCTACTCTGAAGTCGCCCAACTCGTGCGCCACGAGTACAGTATCGCGTTCAGTCCGGGTTCAAACGATGGCCAGCTTCACACGATTCAAGTCAAAGTGAAGCGCTTCTGGTCCAGAGTCGACCATCGGCAGGCGTATCTGGCTCCCGCGCCTAGGTAGCAGGTTGGCTTCAGGCTTACTGACTGTACGCAAGAGCGCGCGTGCTTTTTCAGAAGTTGAAACGAGCGCCAAACTGCAACTGGCGCGCACCGTATAGCAAGCTAGAAGTCGTCGACCGGCTCCCGAAGGAAGGAGAGGGCACTAAACAACCGTTCGTGTGGCCCAGACACGGACCTGTGCCCGTGGTGCTCGGTCCGGAATAAGTGTAAGCCGTTGTGTTTACGGCGCTGACGATGGTGTGGTTGAAGAGGTTAAATGCATCGACGACAAAGTTGAGCCTGTACTTCTCATGGAACGTGATTCCACGGCCCAGGCGGAAGTCCACGTTCGTGAGATTCGGGAGGTTGAAGGAGTTGCGCGCCAACCAAGAAACGCGACCACCGGTTGCCGAGGCGAAAGTGCTCACTTCGGCGCCGGTCATACCACCGTCGCCTGGAACGGCGGACGGGGGAGTGAAAGTGGCGATGTTTGCATTGTAGGGTTGGCCCGCGGCGGCCGTAATGATGGAAGATAGGGACCATTCGTTCAGCAAGTGCCGGGCGAAGACATTGGAAAGACTCTTCGCGTAGGTTGGCTCCCAGATGATGCTTCCGACAAAGCGATGCCGCTGGTCAAGGTCGGAACAGGAGTAGTCGCGCTTGAGGTTGTAGGGGTCGAGCACACCGTCGGTACCGAAGAAAGTGCCGTTGGTGCCTGCGGTTTGACCGTCGTCGAGGGCCTTGCTGAACGTGTAATTGAACAACAACTCTAGGTCGCGGCTCATGGGCTTATGGAGCGAGAGCACCAACCCGTTGTACCAGGAGTTGATGACGCTGGCCTGGTTGAGTATGAGGCCCGTCCCGGAGTCAATACGTGAACTGTAAAACGGCACCGTGGCGGTCAGGGCAGTCGGAGCGGCTGCGCCGCCTGAAGCAAGGACCTCGTAGCTTCGCGTTGCCGAGGTCGGCGCGACGTTGGAATCGTAGCTGGCGGGCAGATGAAGACCGCGCGTGAGCAAGTATGTTGCAGAGACAGTCATCCGCCCAGGGAGTTGCCGTTCGATGGTCACTTCGCCCTCATGGGCTGAGGGGTTGACAAAATCCGGCGTCATGCCGTGTACGGCTTGGACCACCGTGGGCAACGTGCCACCGGGGACGCTAACGGTGGGTGTAAGCGCGCCCGGGAACGGGGCGGCCAGAGCGGGTCCAGGCGGCGTAAAGAACACGTTGGGAAAAGTCGGCGCACACGCCTGCTGCAGAGGGTTTCCGTTTGGACCACATCCGCTAAATGTTTGCTGAAATACGCCGTTCTCCACACGAAGAGCGTAATAGGTGCTGTTGGAGGTCTTCCCATAGAAAATGCCGTAGCCCGCGCGAACGACCGCGTTCTTGGTAAATTGCCACGCAACGCCGAGCCTAGGAGCGATGTTGTTTTTGTCGATGTTCAGCGTTGAGGTGTAGAGGGTCAGCAGTGGCGTGGCCGTATTTGGCTTGGGCGGAGCCGGAACGTGCTGCAGGTCGTAGCGAACGCCGAGATTCAACGTCAGCCTGGGCCGCAGCTTCCAGGTATCTTCGAAATAAGCGCCGAAGTCGTTGTTGTAAAAATCGTCTTTGCCAACGTGCGTGATGGGGTCGTTGACCTGAGTGAATGTCGAATAGTGCTTTCCAGTCAAGAGGTCCCCGACGTCAGCTCCGACAGCATCAGCAACCCACCGGCAGAATGTTGCGTTGGCCCCCGCCGGACAACCAGCGAAGGCGTTGGCAGAAGTGTAGTTGTAGTTTCCGTCGCCCTGAAAAAGGTTGATCAGCAGTTCGTGGATGAAATTCAGGTCCGCGCCCATCTTCATCAAGTGCGTGCCCTTCACGATGGAAAGATTGTCGGAAATCTGGTTGCGATGCTCGTCCGGGAAAGCGAGACGCGGGAGGGCGGAGGTCTCCCCGTAGGAGGCGATGTTTAAGAGAAAAGCAGATGGCCCACCCGAGTTGGTACTGTCGAACTCGAAGTCCCGTCCCCACTGGTAGCGAACCTCGTTGACTTTGTTCTTAGAAAAGGTGGAGGTCCAGTTGGCGATAAAGAAACGCTCATGAGTTCCACCAGCACCGTTCTGCGTGGCACCACCATTGGTGACGGACGGAGCCGTGTTGTAGCCGTAGGGCTCCTGCCAGTTCTGAAGGTTGAAGACCGCGCTCAAATGGTTGGAGTGATTCAATTCGTAGTCGAGCTTGCCGAGAAAAACGTCTTGCTTCAGGTTGCGCGGAAATGCGCCGAGCAAGCCGGTGGTAACAAAAGTCTTGGCGTTGGAGCACTGGGTAGCGGTCACGGCCGCGGGACATACGAAAGCGTTGATCGTTGCATTCGTGGTCGTGGAGAGATAAAGGATGGGATTCACTTTCCGGAATCCGTCATACGTGCCAAAGAAGAACAGCTTCTCCTTGAGGATGGCTCCTCCCACGCTTCCGCCAAATTGGTTCTGCTGGTGCACCGTCTGGGTGGTGGTCCCGCGCGTCTTTCCAAATGGATCCAGGGCGTTCAGGTCGGGATAGCGCAAATTATAGAAAAGGTCTCCGTGCAACTGATTCGTTCCAGATCTCGTCACGGCGTTCACGACTCCGCCGGCGGCCTGGCCGAATTCCGCGCTGTAATTGCTCGAGCTAACTTGGAATTCCCTGATGGAGTCGGGGCTGTAGACGTAGGTGACGATGATGGCACGCCCGCGCGCTTCCGAGAAAAACGCTTGCGAGTTGTTCGCTCCGTCCACGGAGTTCCCGTTATAGAGGCCGGAAATTCCGCGGAAGCTGCTGAGACCGCTGGTGCCATCGGTGGTCACGGCCGGGGTAAGCAGCACAAAATTCTCCCAGCGCCGGGTGGCGATCGGCAATCCTTCCACCTGGTCCTGGCTCACGGTTTGTGATTGATCGGTTTTCCCGGTCTCCAGCACCGGGGCTTCCTCCGTTACGATGATGGAAGTTTGCTGAGTCTGCAGAGGCAACGGGATGTCAATCGTCAGCCTGTCACCCACATGGACCACCACATTCTTGTGGACCACGGTCTCGAAGCCGCTCTTGCTGGCTGTGACTTGATAGTTTCCAGGCTGTAAGTATGGAGCGACGTAGATCCCGGCGGCGTTGGTGGGAAAAATAGATTCCGTCTCCGTATCCTGGTTTCGCACGACAACATTTACCTCAACGATCGGGAGCCCCTTCGGATCGGTCACGGTTCCGACGATCGTTCCAGTTGCGGTCTGCGCCTTCGCGAGCTGAAGTCCCAGGAGGGATGCAAAGGTCAGCAGAGACGCTCCGAACGCACAAACCCAATTCTTACGAGAGACTTCAGCTCTGATTCGCATTTGTTCTTCTAGAAAAAGCCTTCTTACGGTGGACGTGCCGAACCCCATCTTGGCCTTAATCGTTAACACAAATCGCCGCCTAATTTCAAATCTGGATTTTGAATTCGATGAATCTTCCGACTCTTCCCGAAGACAGTTAACGACGGCCTTCTGCAAAACATTTTATGCGGGTGAGGAAAGAACAGCGGGCGGAATGCCGGTGGAGCGAGCTTATTTCGAAGCTATTCGAATTCTTTCAAAGTGCGCGCCATGGCGTGCAAGCGCTCATCGATCAGCGCAAGGACGGTCCCCGGTTCGAATTTTCCGTCGCCGTTTTTCTTTCCGGCGGCCATTCCGGTGAGGAGCTCGATGCCTTGTTCGACCTTGCCCACCGGCCAGACGTGAAATTTCCCAGCAGTCACGGCCTCCAGAACATCTTCGCGCAACATTAGATCTTCCACGTTGGATTCCGGCATCATCACGCCTTGCGTGCCGGTGAGCCCCTTGATCCGGCACACATCAAAGAAGCCTTCGATCTTTTCGTTCACTCCGCCAATCGCCTGAATATCGCCCTGCTGGTTGATCGACCCGGTCACGGCGATGTCCTGCCGCAGCGGCAAGCCAGAAAGCGCCGAGGCGAGCGCGTAGATCTCCGTGGAGCTGGCGCTGTCGCCATCGACTCCCGAGTATGATTGCTCGAAGCAGATGCTCGCCGCAAGCGAGAGCGGCTTGTCCTGGGCAAACTGGCTTCGCAAAAAACCGGCGATGATATGCATGCCTTTGTCATGGAAGCGCCCGCTCAGATTGGCCTCGCGCTCGATGTTGATCAAACCCGTTTTTCCAAGAGCCGCGGTCGCGGTGATGCGCACGGGCTTGCCGAACGAGTATCCGCCGATTTCGAGGACGCTCAGTCCATTCACCTGGCCGACGCGAGTCCCTTCGACATCCACCAGCAGCGTACCTTCCTGGATCATTTCGCGGATGCGCGTCTCGATCAGGTTGTGGCGCTCCATTTTCGAAGACAAGGCGCCGCGCACGTGCGCCGCCCGGACCACGGATTCCCCGGCCGCCGCCGCGTTGTAATGCGCCTCGCGCGCCAGGTCGGCGATCTCGATGAAGCGCGCCGTCACCTTGTTCCTTCGCCCCGCCTGACGCACGCCGTACTCCAGCATGGCCGCGAATGCGCCACGGTCGAACGGGTACAAATTTTCTTTCTCGGACAACGCGCGCAGCCGCCCCGCATATTCCGCGATGACGCCGTCGCTCATGGCCATTTCTTCGTCAAATTCCACACGGACCTTGAAAATTTTGCGGAAGTCTTCCTCATACTCGTACAACAGCTCGTACAAGGAGCGGTCACCGATAAGGATCACCTTGACGTTGATGTCGATGGCCTCCGGCTTCTGCGCGCTCCCGCCGAACGGATAAAACATTTCGAGAGGCTGAATTTCCAGCCGGTTATGGTTCAGCGTGCGCTTCAGCGCGCGCCACACGCCGACTTCCGAGAGCGCTTCCAGCGAATACATGATCAGGAAGCCGCCATCGGCGCGGAGCAGCGAACCGCCGCGCAGATCCATGAAGTCGCTGGACCATCCACCTCGCGTGTCATAAGCGCGCTGGATGGTCCCGAACAGGTTGGCGTACGTGGGCGTGGTCTCGAAAATGACCGGAGATTTGTCTTCGTCGTTATGGGCGAGAATGACGTTTACTCCATACACCCGAAACGGATCGCGCTCCGGACCTCCCTGCGCCTTCGGTAAACCATCCGGCGTCTCTTCATCGTGTTCGCCTTCGCCCTCGCGCTCCTTGAAGGGGTCGAGATTGTCGAGAAGATGGTGCCGCACTTCTTCGAGATATTCGGCGATGTTCGGGCCGGCGTATTTTTCCTTGAGTTCTTCGATGACGCCATCCACCAGCACGGACGCCGCTTCCTGCTCCAGGTAACTCAGCTCGCTGGCGAGTTCCCGCGAGAGCGTCAGCGTCTTCCGATAGACCACGGTGAATTCCTGCCGGAACTGCTCGTACTTGCGCTCGATATCTTCCGCCATGGGGCTTTCGAGTTTCCCCTCGTGGACCATCTTGGAGATGTCCTCGATCGGGACCATCTGGCCTTCGAGCACCGGGAAAATTTCCGGCAGCGCCACCGCGCCCACCTGCATGTGGCCGAGCGCAAATTGCTCACGCGCGATCCTGCGGGTAAAATCGTCCATCAATTCTTTTTCGCGCACCGTGAAGCGTTCGACGATCCGCCCTTTTTGCCGCTGGAAGGGCTCGCCTTCGAACACCTGCGGAATCCGACGCCGCAGAAAATCGATTCCCGCCTGCATGTCTTTTTTGAAGCCGTTGGCCTGGCCACGAGGCAACGCCAGCAACCGCGGCCGGTCCGTCAATTTGAAATTGTTGACGTAGCAGCGGTCGAGCGACTCTTTTGTCGGTGGGTGAAGCTCTTCGACCATCCGAGCGATCGTTCCGCCACGGCTGGTCCCCGCCAGTCCGCACACAAAAACGTTGTAACCGGGCGCCGAAAGCTCCGCACCCATTTTCAGCGCGCGCAGCGCGCGCTCCTGTCCGATGAACCCTTCGCGCAGCTCCGCTTGCGCGGTTGTTTCGAAAGGGATGCGCGAGAGCTCGCACTTCCACTTCAGTTTCGCCGCGGGAAGCTCCGTGGGTTTCGGGGCTGGTCTGGTGGTCATGAATTTCCTTCGAGCGGGCTACTCTAGCACACTCAAGTCCCGCCTCCCCGCCAAGACAGACCACGTGTTATCGAGCCGTTATGGGCGGATTCTCCGGCCTCTCCATGTACGCCGCCAGAACTCCCGCCGCCGTGGCCACCAGGACCGGCCCCAGCACCAAACCCAGCATTCCGAACAGGCCGACACCGCCAACCACGCTGATGAAGATCACCAACCCGCTCAATTCGGTTCGCCCGCCGAGCAACAGCGGTCGCAAGACGTTGTCCACGATCGCGGACACTCCTGCGCAAATCACCAGGAGAAGAATGGCCCGCCCCCAATGTCCCGTGAACCCCAGCCACAACGCCGCAGGCACGAAGATCAGTCCGGAGCCCACCACCGGCACCAGTGAAAAGAAGGCCATGGCCACTCCCCAGAAAAGTGGCGCGGGCAACTTCACCAGCGCAAAGCCAAGTCCGCCAATTACCCCTTGAATGGCTGCGAGGATAAGGCTGGTGGTCACACTCGCGGAGATCAGGTTCCGCGTTTGGGTCATCAAGGTGTCTCGATGTTCCGCATCAAAAGGGAGAATGCTGCGGACTCCCCGGACAATCTGGTCCGCGTCGCGGAAAAAATAAAACATCGCGAAGATCATCACGAACAGATCGAAAATAAACGCCGCAATATTGCGCAGGACCGTGCCGAGGCGCTCCGCGAGAAAACCCGCCTGCTTCTGAACGCCCTGGGCCAGCATTTCCAGCACATCGGCGTTGGGATCCAGGCCCGGCACATGGTGCGCGATCCAGGTCCAGCTCTTCGCCAACATGGGCGCCTGCTGCACCAATAAGGTATGCTGCATGCCCCGTGAAACGGAAAACGCCTCGCGAATGAACAAGGTGGTCACGAGAATTGCCGGCACGATCAAAAGGAAAGTCACTATCAGGGTATTCAAGACCGCCGCCTTAGTCGCGGAGAAACGCCGCAGGAGCCGATGGTGCATCGGATAGAAAAAAATCACCAGAATGGCCGCCCACCCCAGCGAAGCGAGGAACGGTTCGTAGATCCGGAAAACGAGGTATATCAGCAGCAGCAGCACGCCATAGGAAAGAACGGTTGTCAAACGGTCACTGGTCGTCGCGTTCGTGGAAGGGGCAGGATTCTTAGTCATCATATAATCTTGATAGGCTGGGCAAAGGCTGATAACTTCCGGTCTACGCTCCACCAGGTCACGCGCGAGTCACCGAGCCAAATCAGCATGTCTACGAAGTCCATCCCGCTCACTTCTTACCAGATTCGTCTACTTGCTGTACTTGCTTTGATCAATTTTGTCAACTTCGCCGCTCGCCAGGTCTTCGTCCCGTTGATTCCGCTCTTGCGCGATCATCTTCATGCTACAGACGCCCAGCTCGGCTCGTTGCAGACTTTTCTCCTCGTCGTCCTGGCCGTCGGCAGCATACCCTTCGGCTTCTTAGCCGATCGTTTCAGCCGCAAGACCATCATCGCCATTGGCATCCTGTTGTGGAGCATCGCAACGTTCGCCGGCGGCCTGGTCTCCACCTTTCTTTTTTTCCTGATCGCGCGGGCCATGGTCGGCCTCGGGGAAGCCGCTTACGCTCCTGCCGCGCAATCCATGATTTCCGGCGGTTTTCCGCAGGAACGCCGCGCCTTCGCCCAATCCATCTTCGCTTCGGGGATGTTACTCGGCGGAGCCGCCGGCCAGGCGCTCGGTGGCATCATCGGGCCACGCTACGGCTGGGAGGCCGCCCTGTTCATCGTCGCGTTCGCGGGAATTGTTCCCGGCATCGCTCTTTTCTGGATCGACGAACCGCCCCGCGGCCCCCGTTGTGACGTCGTACCGATCACCCGCCTTCTCCGCGTCCCGGCTTTCGTTACCATGATCGCCGCGGGCACTTGCATCACTTTTGCAAGCGTCTCTCTACTCACCTGGGGAATCGACTTCGCCGTTAACTATAAAGATTTCAGTCTGCGCGAAGCCTCAGTCTCGCTCGCGCTCATTGCTCTTCTCTCACTGGTGTCTGGCGTCCTTATGGGCGGTTGGATCGCTGACCAGCTTCAGAAACACCTGGCCTACGGCCGCATCATCGCCGTTGCCGTCGCATTTCTGTTGGCGGCCCCGTTTCTATTGCTCGCCATCCAGGCCGAAGAGAAGCAAATGGTGCTTATGGGCCTCTTCATTGCCGGCTTTTTCATGTCCTGGTATCACGGTCCCGTCACCGCCGTACTTCATGACATGATGCCTCGCCGAGCGCACGCCACTTCCGTCGGCGTTTACATGTTTGCCACGCAATTGGTGGGCGGCCTTGGCCCTCAAGTGGTCGGCAAGATCTCTGATCTCCACGACCTGCAGCTCGGTCTGCAAATCGCCGTCGCTGTCATGGTTTGCGGCGCTCTGCTTATGCTCCTCGTCATTCACTTCATTCGCCGCGACGGCCTCCGCCATCCTACGCTCGCTTCTTTCCACGCAGAACCCGGAGACTGACTTTGTAGTGCGGCAGCCCGGCCGCCGCTTTTGCATACGAACACGCCTGCGGAATCTTAATATCGAACGCCGGTCTTAAATGGAGAAGTGAGCGAGGAAACCGAACAAAAAGACGGAGCAAGCTCCCGCACTCCACAGATTCCTACTTGATGCCGACCTGCCCGATCAGTCGCCGGACATCGTCGTGTGCCACGTCATAGAGCGGCCGCACATCCTCTTCTTCGAGCCGCTCTCGCAAATACTCCGCGGCGACAAAGCTCGCCTCGCGGTCGGTCAGGTCGCGGCTAGCCTTTTCGCGGAACTTTACAAACGCGGTGTGCGCCAATCCGACAATATGGGCCTGGCCATCGACAAAAAACTTCGCGTCAATCGTGTCTGCGTGGCGCGTCGCAATGCCGTTCCACATGTGCGAGAAGCGGCATAGATACGTCTGCCCGGTTAATTTGGAAGTCACTTCAAAGGCGCCGATGAATTGGCTCATCGCACCGGTATTCGCAAGCACTGGGCGGGTTGTCACGCGCGCTCCTCTGGAACCGTTCTCAGTTATCAGTATTAAGTTTTCAGTAAGAAAAAGAAATTTGAAGGGATATTTTGTTCCTTACGTCTGTTATCCCTTATTTATTCGCTTCCTTGTTTCATTGCTTCCGCGTTTCGTTCCTTCTTATCTGCTGACTGCCGCCGCGGTCTCCACCTGCGAGTAACTCCGAATCGCCGCTGCCACACCCGCGCCGCTCGGCACGCGGAATCCCTGATCGAGCAAGCACTTCTCGAGCGCCGCCAAGAACAGCAGCACGAACGGCTTCTGGCTGCAGTAGCCCATTAGCCCCACGCGCCAGATCTTGCCCTTCACCGACCCGAATCCCCCGGCAATCTCAATGTTGAACTCGTCGAGCAACTGATTCCGCACCTTCGCGTCGTCAACGCCGCTCGGGATCATCACCGCCGTGACCGTTGGCAGGCGGTCCGCCGGGTTCTTCACCAGCAGATCCAGCCCCATCATCTCAAGTCCCGCGATCAGCGCGAGTTGATTCACGCGATGCCGCTCCCAGCGCGCCTCCAGCCCCTCTTCCACCACCAGCCGCATCGCTTCTCGCAGCGCGAAAATCAGCGAAATCGGCGGCGTGTGATGATACAGCCGGTCTTTGCCCCAATAATTCATCGCCGTCGTCAAATCGAAATACCAGCTCTGCACTTTCGTCTTCCGCTTTCGAAACACTTCCTCGGCCGCCGGGCTCACCGTAATCGGCGACATTCCCGGCGGCGCGCTGATGGCCTTCTGCGACCCGCTGAAACAAATATCAATCCGCTGCTTGTCCACATCGACCGGCACCGCCGCAAGCGAAGCCACCGTATCCACAATCAGCAGCGCACCCAATTCGTCCGCGACCTTTCGGTAGGCATCGATGCCGGTGATCACGCCGGTCGAGGTCTCCCCTTGCGCGAAGCCGACAATCTTGATCTTCTTGCCTTTACCCGCGCGGCGCACATCCTCCGCATCCACCGGCTTCCCGTACGGCGCCTCCACCTTTACAACTTTCGATGACGCCCGCATCGCAATTTCGTACATCCGTTCGGAAAAAACACCGTTGACCGCCACGATGCCTTCATCGCCTTCTTCCAGCGAATTCAGCACCGACGCTTCAATCCCTCCAGAACCCGAAGCTGAGAGCGGCATGGTGATCCGGTTTTCCGTCTGAAAAATCTGCCGCAGCAGGACTTGCGTTTCTTCCATGCAGCCCTTGAACCACGGGTCCATGTGCCCCACCAGCGGCGTGGCCATCGCGCGATAAACGCGCGGATCGATGGAAGACGGTCCGGGGGTCAGCATCAACCGGACAGGGGGATTGAGTTCGCCAACGTGTTGAGTCATGACGTTTTGCCCTTCTTTTTCTGGCGCTTAATTCTCGCGTTCGAATCGCGAACCGCCCGCGAATGCGCTCTCGGGGACTTTTCTGCCACGGCGGGAACTTCAATTTTCGCGCAATCCCCACACCCGCGCAACCGACAATTTGGCTGGTCCTCCTCTGAACCCTATTATCTGAAACCGGCAGATTGAGGATTTCCGCAGCCGCAAACAATTTGATTCGTGGCATCCTCGGAAGGAACACCAGGCCCAAAGGAGCTACTGCGATGTTACGTCCTCTAATTCTCTTGCTTGCGCTCTCGTCCTTGCCCCTTGCGCAAAGCATTTCCAGGGCACAAGGCGAGGAAACGAAAATCATCGCGCTGGAAAATCTGGAATCAGATGCAGATCAATCATGACGCGGACGCGATGGGAAAAATGCTGGACAGTGATTTTGTGCTCACCGATTATGATGGAACGGTGATGTCCAAGACCCAATTCCTGGCGTCCATCCGGGACAAGTCCACCCAGCTCACGGTCGAAGTTTCCGATGACATGAAGCTGCACCGCTATGGGGATACCGTGGTCGTCACGGGCGCGACTCGCGAGACGGGGACCGAGAAAGGGAAACCGTTTTCGCATCAAGGCCGGTTCACCGACACCTGGATCAAGAAGGAGGGACAATGGCTGTGCGTAGCCAGTCAGCTAAGTCTGATCGGCAAGTAGGCGCAGTTCTTGACGATGAGTTGACCCAACCTTTGATTCACAGCCGATCGGAGCCGCAAATATTAGTTACAATAACCATAATAGAGGTTTCTTTTCTTAAAGGTCCAAGCCGCTCAGCTATTTTCCCCGCCTACTTGAGGTAAGATAACAGGCTGTGACGGCACTACCGCCCAACGAACAGCTAAAGGATCTGCGCTCGCGGCTGGGTATAACTACGCGCGTTGTGGCGGAATTCAGCCAGCGCATTGCGGAAGCGGAGGGCAACCCGGAATTCCAAATCTCCAACGCGTGGCTTACGCAAATCGAGAATTCAGATTCCGTCCCGAGCATTTTCAAGCTGTACAGTTTGAGCGCGATCTACCGGATGAAGTTCACCGACTTGCTGCGCCTCTATGGGCTTGACCTACAGAGGTTGGGGCTCCACCAACTTGCTGCCCCGCTGCCACACACACACCTGACCACTCTGGAGGTCTACGATGCGGACCGCACGGTTTCTTTCCCCATTCGATTTGACAGGTCCTTCGAGCTGGGCAACACCAATCTTCTCTCGCGCATGGTGGAACTTTGGGGAGAAGTACCGATAGCGTTGATTCAGCACCTGGACATCCGGCACAGTCAATATGGCTATGTCGGCCTGGAGGATTACACGCTCTACCCGCTGCTGCGCCCTGGTTCCTTCGTGCAGATCGATTCACGCGTGCGGAAAGTGCAACCTCTTCGCCGGCGGACCGAATTTGACCGCCCCATTTATTTCGTGGAGCTGCGCGACGGCTATGCTTGCGCCTGGTGTGACCTTCTGGATGACCAGCTCTTGCTGCTTCCTCATCCCCTGTCACCCTGTAACGTGCGAAAATTCAAGTATGGAACCGACGCCGAGATCGTCGGGCAGGTGACGGCTGTGGCGATGAAACTCAGCGATGCGGCTGACCCGGCTCCTGACGGGAACGCAAGATTGCCAAGGCGAGTCTGAGGTTGGACGTAAAGAGCCGCGCGACCGTGAGATTCACTTCGCTAGGAATCGCAATGCGGTACGGCTCCAGCTTCTGCCACGTGCGCAGAAACTCCTGAGGATTCTCCCGGGTAGATCGCAGATAAGCCTCAAGCTCGCTGGCTAAGTCTTCCAGCGAAAAACCGGAAACCTTATAAAAGGCCTGCCGGTGAGCGGATTCCAGCGCTTTGCGTGCAACCTCCGGGCTGAAGCGGCTGGCAAGTCCCTCGTGATAATAGTTTCCCGTGTTGTAGTCGCGAGTCGAGGCCAGATAGATCAGGCGGCCAAGATCGCAGGAAATTCTGGAAAGTGTGCGGTTCAAGAGATCGTCGTAGACCTCTTGCACCGGCACGAGTCTGACCGTGGCGCTCATACTCACGCGGCTCCATCTACCGCAGACGCGATGTGGCTTAGGAAGATCACGCACCGTCCATTTCGCGCGTTCCAGCTGCGGATTCGAACTCCCTCAGAACATTGCCGATGCGCTGAGTAAGGCTGTCCACATACAGAGCGATACCGTGTAGTTTCTGCGGGCCTGCCAGTCCGATTAAAGGAAACAGGACTCCGCAAATCAACCGAAGCTGCGCGTATTGGAGGAATATCCTGGCCTCCATCGCGAATTCGATATCTTCACTCAGTCGGCTCGCCTCCAAATGGCGCCGCATGATTCGGCGGATGGCCACCGAAGTCTGCTGGACCCAAAGGAGCGCCACGGCACTGCGTTCTCGGAGGAAGTGTCTTTTCAGATCGGGCGATTCCAATCGGGAAATGAATGCGAGGTCTTGGCCTGAAAAGATTTGCGAGACAAATTCCGGCGGACATACCTCCACGGCGTCGCCATGGTCAGGCAGCCACTCGTCCAGAGTGGAAGGCAGACGCCGCGATGTCGAGTCCGCTCTGATCCACACGAGTATCAGTACGAGAAGCACGACGGCGCCGATCAGCGCACTGGAGGTTCCTATCACGAGCGCACCACCTTCGCCAGGTAGCCGCGTCCTTCTCGCAATCGCCGGCTCGTCGTCGCCGCAATTCTTTGGTATTGCTCTTCCAGGCGCACTGCTCTTTTTGGGTCAGGGTTTGGAGCATAGGACCACAGATGCATGGCCCAGACTCCGAGTATAACAAAATAGGAAGCGGGGTGGAGGTAGAACCAGATGTCGCGAAATCGATTTCCGCCTGACGAGGCGAACGTGAGCCAAATCACGCTCTCGCCGATAAACAAGCCATAACCCAGCAAGACACCTTTAAGGTTCCTTCCAAAGGGTATCGAATAAGAGAAAAACAACAAAACTAACGCGCCCAAGCCCACCGCCTGCACCGTCCGCAGGACACCTTCGAGCTCCAGATTTGTGGCCATCGACCACCAATGGGGATCATTCCACGTCTCAACGAGAACTCTCGTAAACGCCAAAACAAACACGAAGGCCAGCAGATTCCGAGCCATTCTCGCTGTTCCGGGGTACCCGGAGAGCCCCACACGATAGATCTCGAAGACCACCCCGCAGCCGATGAAAACGCCCAGATATTCCGTGACCCAGTAAACGGGTGGATAGAGCTGCGGACTGAAATGATAAACAGATAGGCGCAGAAGAGATTGTGACCAAACAAAAAGAATATAGGAATAGAAAACGGGATAACGACCCAAAAGTCTGCCTCGAAAACCTCGAACGAGTAGGAAGGTTTCGAGCAAAATGCCGCTCCACCAAATAGCGTGGTCAAGCATGGTCCTCCGACGCAAACCTGAATAGAATGCGCGGAGCTTATCCTAGCATGAGCGGGGGAAGTGAAAAGAGCATCTTCCACCCGCCCATTGAAACTCCACCCTATGCAGTCAGCCCGACCGAAAGAGGTGGAGTTGGCGGCTTCGGAACCGGGTCCGTGCCATCTGCTGTTAAGACCACCGCCTTATCAGTGAAAGATGACCGCGAGTCGGTCTGGCCTCGTACCACGGTTCCGCTGCTGCCCACGTTCGAGAAAACCGTCACAGCGGCGAACAGAACGAACATATAAAGTGCGCCTTGGATTCGCAGTTTCGTCATTTGTGTCTCCTTGAAGAGAGTAGGGACGAGGAAGGCTTGGATCGTGACGCCCCCCCGCAGCCCCTGGCCAGCCTATGGGGGAAACTAGAAAGGTGTGCTGTCAGCGGATATATGGTTGGCATTCCAACCAGAAGTTGCGCGGCAAGGTCTTGCAGGCGTATCAAATACTCGCGATCGAAGAAGAATCGCGAAGAACTGCAACGGCAGACACAAGATTCAAACTGCAACGTACATGAAACTGCAATATCGAAAGGCCGCATGCTCCAAAGCGCGCTCCTGGTAACGCCCGCTAGGATTTACGATTGGGCCGTTTTAGCCCGAATATCGCGGAATTGCCGCCTTGCACTCCGCCCGGAGACCTTCGGCGGATTTAAAGTTTAGTAAATGTTTGAACATTTAGAACCGTTTCCCGGAACGTTGCAGCGCCTCTTCGGCAAACCCGCAATCTCCATTTGATTTGTGCCCGTAGCACTTCAGTGGTTGTGATCCCAAGCGCACGGCAATTTCTGAGAGTCTGGCGCTCGTCCCGAACGAATACTAAATCCGTGGATGCAAATAGCTACGGACGTAAACGCTTCACGCACCCAACGCCGGCCCCCGCAATTCGGCCCCTAGCATTGTTCCAGGAGCAGAGAAGCCATCACACAACGGTGCCAGCCAATATTCGCAAAGGAGGACGGATCACTGTGGATATCCGAAAGGGTCAGCGGTGGCGTTGTCAGAATCCGAAATGCAGGAGCGAAATCTTCGTAAGCACATCCAGCCGTGTGCAAGGCCGCTCCAACCTGCGGTGTTCCTGTGGCGAAATCATGAAGAAACCGTATGTCCGGCCAGGACTAAATACCTTTGAATCAACAAAGGAGCAGCACCGCAATCTTGAGGCGTCGCCGAGTTAGCTGCTTGATATGTCCTGGACATTTCGCGCGGAGGAGCACGAAGGTTTGTTGCAAATGCCGCAAGAGGGGGAAGTTCCCAACATGAGTGTTTTCAGCGGATTCGCGATTCTTATTACAGTGGTGTTGGTCTCACTCGGAATTTTCGTTCTCTGTGACTCCATCGCACGGCGGAGCGCGGAAGTCTCTGACAGTGTCCTAGCCGGCGCGGTGCTCTTCTCCCTGGCTCTTATCTTGCTCTATTTCCTCCCAAGACCGGCTCTAACATGAAAGGCCAAGAACAAAAAAAGAAGTCCGGCCTTGAGGGAGCCTCCCCTGGGACGGAATGCCGCGCGGAGTTCATTTTTTATGCGCGAAATCAAACGAGCCAGTTGCGCTCCGTGGAAGTCCTCGGCGATTACGCTTGTGATTTCAGAAGGCCGGACTGGGCGCATAGATGGACGGATTGGAATTTCGGCCAGAACCCCTACCTGAATCTCTTCCTCTGCGCCAAACACGCCCGCGACCTCGGTCTGATGTAAACGGACACTTGAACCAAGAAGGATGGCCCGTGGCTGTGCGTCGCCCGTCAGTTGAGCCTGATCGGCAAGTAGCTGCAGTTGCTGGCGCGGAAGCGCAGAAGTTTATTAACCACTGCGCGATGCGTTGGGGCCGCTGCACGCCGCGCGGACATGGCGCTTCGAGAATTTAGTCTCTGCGCACACTTTTGAGCAATTTCCGAACTGTGGTAAGAATTCAAAGCCTCGTAGAACTGCTGGACTCCGGCGGGACTTGATCTTTCTGGATCAAGGTTTCCTGGATGGGCTCAAGGAATTGGCCGAACATCTAACCAACCCAACTTCAGCGATAAACCGCTTCATCGAAAAGCGTTTTCAGATCGCGGCCGCTCGCCATTTCCATCGCCCGCTCGAAATCTCTGGAGTCCACAAGCCGGCGTGCGTTGTCAGACGTGTACAAACCGATCCCCCTCCAGAAAATCTCGTCGCCCAGCTCCGTCCTTAGTCGGTCCAAGAACAATGCTCCTTTCACATACGGAATTTGCCCCAGCGCCTCATGCGCGTCCTTCCACTTTTCCCAATGGAGCGGGCGGTCCTTCCCTTCTTCGCACAATTTCTTCATCCGCTCCTGCAATTCCGCGATTTGCTTGTCGTATGCTGCGCGCCCCAGATGCTTTTCGATATAGGCATCGGACATGAACTCCGCAAGCCCTTCGTTCAGCCAGACCAGGAGCGGATCCCCAGCGTCACGCCCCACCACTGATGAGCCATCTCGTGCGTCATCAGTTGCCCGTCATCTTGTCTACTAGATCGCTGAGGTCGTCTTGCGACACGAGCACCATGCCCGCGGCCTCTTGCCCCATGCTGCGTCCCGGCATAAACGCTTGCGTGTAGTGCGAGTTCAGCGGATCGACCGAAGCTGGGGCTCGCAGAAAGTCATAGGCATCCGCCGTTTTCGCGAATGCCGCCTTATTTGCGTCCATTCTCTGCGCGTAAATCGAAAACATGCCATCGAGCGCAAGCCGCGCAGCGCCAAAGCTGAACAAATACGTTTGCACCGGATCGCCCTGCTCAAAAACAAAGTGGTCGCCATCGCGGCTGCGCCACTCACGGCCCCGCCTTCCCGGCCCAACCGCCCGGAAACCCATGTTGCCGCCTTCTTTGGATGGAATCACGATCTCCAGCCGGAGCGTCGCGCGCTGCCCTGGGCTGTTGTCACAAACCATCCATGCGTCGCAATAAAAGGCTGTAGCGAATCCCGAATCCCGTGAGTACTCTCGTTGAGGGGCCGCGCCCGCGAACCATTGGATTCCTCGCCCCGCAGCCGCCGTGTATTTGAGCTTCAAACTGTGCCGGCCGCCCGAACGCAAGCGGACGCGCATCGCTTGTTCGGCCACCGTCACCTCTCCGTTGGCAATGTTCGCGCTGACAACGCGCAAGCCTCCTTGCTTCTGCCACTCGATTTCACCCGCATCGGCTTGAAATTCGATGGTCTCGTCACCCCGCAAGAGTTGGCGCTCGAAATCCGGTTCCAGCTTCACCGAGTAATGGGTGGATTGCGCCACGGCCGCTGCGGAAGAAAAAGCACAAAAAATGCAGAACAAAGAAATCCGGTGGGGAGGATTGGCGAGAGGCATGCGCAAAAGTATATCGCGGAGAGGATATGCGGGACCGGATGAAGAACTCACCCTCGAGAAAACGCCAGGAATGGTGGGCGATTCTGAGCGGGTCGGCGTGACTCGGATACCGCATGCTCCGGCCGGGTCAGGTGCGCCTCCGGTAGGGATTCTGAAAGCAGACGTGACGGACAGAGCCAAGAAGCCCAAGTTTCCCTCACTGGGAGAATGCCCAACACCCTTGCTCCGCCGCTCCCCATTCTAGCGAATGGGCGTAAGTAGTTAGCATTGACCGCAACGGGCTGGCAAGCAGTAAAATCTGTAGTTGCGCTACGGGTGATCCCTGTAGTCTTTTGCGGAGCCTGATGTGGTATTCGGGGTTAGGTCCAACGGCAGGTCCCGCGGACGCGAGATTTTTCTCTTCCCCCTTTTGCAGTTTCTGTCTTCTGATCTCCATTACGCGGGTGGCGGGGCCCGTTCGTGTGCGGCGCCTGGCTTCGAGGCTTTGGGCTTGCGGCTCACCGATCCGGGTCTGCCTCTTCTCGGGGTTACGCTTGAGGATAGGCAGTTCGCGCGCCGAGACATCGAAGCCTCTTGTGGCGCCGCCTAACCATAGATGTTGTTGTTCTGCTTCTGGCGTGCCGCGAATTGCGGCATCACATTATCTCCTCGGTGGAAAAACAAGTCTGGAGGGCCGTCAGTCAACCCTGTGTGCCAAGGCTCCCAAATCCCAATTGATCCCGGCGGTGCGCGTTCTGCCGTTGATGTCTGTATAGATGTAGTATTGCATTTCGGCCTTGAGGTTTGCTGACATCCGGGCGGACAAAACGCTGTCGGTTGTGGGATCGATGCCGGCGTTGTACCCACGGCTGGCCGAAGAGGCCAGCCCGAACCCGCTGACGATGCCGCAAGTAGGAACTTTGCCCGTGCATCTTTGTTGTGGTGCGTGGTCAGTTGGCGTTCCTGCCGAAGGCGGCCGTGCTGTCTTGTACTGCCCATCGGTAGTCGCCGCCGCATCAAAATAAGGGGCATTGACAAACAAGGGATCGCCGGAGAACCACTGCGTTAAATCCGAACACGCAATGTTGCAGGAACTTCCGAAATAAAGATTCTTGAAGTAATAAATGTCGGAATTCGTGCCAGCTTGCACGTACGCGGGGTGGCTCGCTTGCCAGGCCACACTTATGTTATTCACGAAGTGACCATTCGTTGAGTTCTGCGAGTCAAACTCACCATTACTGGGCTCCTCGGAAAGATCTAAACCGTTCTTATAGCAAGTGTTGTTCACAATCCAGAAATTTGAAACTTGATTGGCGGCGATACATTGGCCGCCATTACCATAAACTATGTTGTTAGCGATGAGTGCCCCGGGCGGGTAAGCACAGGTAATGACGGGAGGCGCAGTATCGGTGTCATAGTCGAGGATGATGCCGCCACCGTCGGTGTGCCTGCCGTTGACGTCCTTGTGGTTCGGGCTTTGGTCCACTTCCCCGACGATGACGTTGTTGGCGATTATCAGATGCAATCCATCATAGGAGTTAGAGCACTGATTTATATTGTATGAAATCCCGCTGGTCCAGCTGTAATACTGGGCGATATTAGGATCGACGCCGGCTGGGATGTAGCCGTTGTGGGCGATGATATTGTGATCGGCGGTCACGTAATCGCAGTTCTGCGTCCCTATGCCGGACCCCCCGGTATTGCTGATGACGTTGCCATAGAACCGCACCGAGGAGTTGCCCCTGCAGAAAAAACCATCCAGAGCCGTCCCCTGGCCGTCCAGAGTCAGTCCGATGAATTGGAGATAGGGAGTGGGAGAGGCGGTCGAATTTATGTTAATCATCGGCGCGGCGGCGAAACCGCCCGTCCACACCAGGAGCACATCGCCATCGCCATAATTCCTATAGGTGATCCAGGACGAGGAGTTGCCACCGTAGGGAGGGACGAATGCGTAAGGCAACTCATACCTGCCGCCGAGCAGGCAAACTACCGAACCCGGCACCGTAGATGCGGCCGCACCGATCAGCGTTTTTGGATACATGGTTCCGTCCGCATGCCTGGTTCCATCGTTGCTATCGTTTCCATTTGCTGCAGCATATATCGTGCAGTCGGTGGCGAGGGGGGCGAAAATCCCTCTATTGACGCTCGTCGGCGCTAAAGGTGCGCCGGCGCGGGCGAAGTCAAAGAACAGGCCGATAACCAAACTTGTTAGCAAGCATGCGAGGAAGGCGGGCCTGGGCATTTTCTTGATCATTCCATTCTCCTTGCGTGATCCCTAGACGATTCCGCCAAGTGCCGGACGAACCTCTTTCGTAGCCGGGATCTCAACCAATTTCTCGCTTCCTTTGGGGATGGCCTTCTCGCACAGACAAGCAACGGTTGTCCTGGCGAGTTTCCAGGAAGCGGCCTAAGGAAGCTTATGTACTCGACGGCCAAAGTGGATGCAATCCGGTGAATCTGGTATCCAGGAACCAGGCAGACCTATGAGCCAGTCGTCAGGTAATGTCCTGAAGAATTTTGCGATGTGCCCGCTCCCACATCGAGCGCGGGGAAAAGAGTGGGACAGACACTCCTGTCTGTCCCAGGTATTTCGGTAGATCTTGTTTTAGGCCGCGAGCCGGTCTTGGGTCAACAGATGAGTGGGGACTTTGCGCAGATCCCAGACGATGCCGAACCAGGAGAGGACTTTCAGTGTGTAGTAAGTGATGTCGATCTCCCACCAGAAGAAGCCTTGGCGCGCCGAGGCCATAAAGTGATGATGGTTGTTGTGCCAGCCTTCGCCGAGCGTGAGCAACGCGAGCAACCAGTTGTTCTTGCTGGTGTCACTGGTTTCGTAGCGCCGCGAGCCGAAAAGGTGCGAGAGCGAATTGATGGTGAACGTATCGTGCCACAGAAGCATCGTGCTCACGCAGAAGCCCCAGATAAAGAGCGGCCATCCACCAATAAGCCACAGCACCACCGCCAGAGCGACGGGCGGCACCAGATGATACTTGTTCAGCCAACGCAGCTCGGGATACTTGGCAAAGTCCGCGATGTATTCGGTGCGCGTGTCATTGTACTTGTCCGAGATAATCCAGCCAACGTGCGACCAGAAAAACCCGAAAAGCGTGGGCGAATGCAAATCCAGTTCCTGGTCTGAATGCCGGTGATGGTGGCGATGATGCGCTGCCCACCACAGCACGCCCTTCTGCGAAGAGGTCATGGCCATGAACGCGATCACAAACTGGAACACGCGGCTGGTCTTGAACGAGCGGTGCGAAAAATAACGGTGATAGCCCGCGGTGACAAAGAACATGCGCACGACCAGCAGTACCAGACAGGTGACCAGGTAATACCAGTGGAACGGAAAGAAAAAAATCAGCAGCGAAGCGATGTGAACGAGTGCAAAGGGCAAAGAAAGAAGCAGGGAAATCCGCGAGCCGTTCGGCAGCGGTATAGACAGATATCGAGAAGGTGAAGCCATCCGGCAAAATCCTCCGCGTCCAGATTGAGACGCTTATGATTGCATTTTTCCGCGGGCGCAAGAGATCCAGCCGGAACTTCGCGCCACGAATCAACAATTTCAGTGTACGGTTACGCTGAGGAGCGGTCAAGCGCAGCGAGGTACAGGTTCCCATTAGCTGAGATGCCCTAAGGTACGGGTTCGTTGTGAGCTATCTCACTTTAGTTTCGCGAACATGGGCTTCGCCGGCGCTGTGCGCAAGCTCACGAGAATTCTTTCCAGCGAATATGCTATCGTCCCTGTGTACTCATCAACTTAGGAGCATCGGCCCGGAATTGCCTCGCGGCCACACAGAAAAATGGCTGAACGCCCTGTACTCGTTGGACTCATCCCGCAGGTCGTGGTGATCGATGAAAGCGATCAGGTATCCTGGATCTCCGACGCGGGCAATTTGCGCGTCGAATTCGATGTCAACCGGTGTCCGTTTTCATCGAACGTTTTTCAGGCGCCGGCCGGCATGCGGCTGCTCAGCGGCTCCACTCGCCCCGGAAGCAAGGCGGCCACCTACAAGTACCGCCTGTGGCTGAACGATCAGCTCGTGGGGCACGGCGAAGTCATCCTGCGCGAAAAGTGAGCAGCGAGACAGCGAACAAAGCGATGTACAGACTCTTCGCGCTCTTCATTTTGGGTTTATCCCTCCGTCTGCGGCGGCAGATCCATCTGCCGGCCACATTCAAATCGAGGACGTTGGAATTGCCGTAGATGACTTTCAGGCGCGCGATGCGAGCCTTCCTTGTTGGAATGGGCGCATGATGTCGGAGAGTGCCTGGGAAGTCAAGAAAGAAGAAATTGGGCCCGATTGAGTGTGCGCAAGGGCATGTGTTTGCGGCGACTTCGGGCGGGAACTTTAGTCTCACTTTCGAGGAAATTGTAAAGCAGAGGAATCTCTGCTGGCCAGAAAGGCAGGGCGGCGTTACTTTGGCGCATGGGCGTACGTCTTTAGAGATAAGAGGGTTTGCTATGGAGATCGTCGTGATGCTGCACGGAAAACAATTCTGTCGATTGAGTTTGTTGTTCTTGCTCGTAGCTGCAACTGGCCAAGCGCAAGCGCCGGGTCAGGAACAGGGAGCCCCACCGGCAGCAGGCCAGAGGCGTGGCCCAAATGATGGCCAAGGGCAGGGGCTGTTGGGGAAGATTACCGCACTCAACAAAGGATCGTTGGAGCTAGCCAAGCCAGACGGCACCACGGTGGCGGTGAAGATCACAGACAAAACGGAGTACCGCAAGGACCGGCAAGTCGCGAGACTGGAAGATTTCAAGGTTGGCGACGTCGTGTTCGTGCGCGGGGAGGAGAATGCGGATCATAGCATGACGGCACAGATGATTGGTGGACGTTCAGGCGGCGGACCGGAGGGCGGCCGAGGGTTCGGCGGTGGCGGCGGATTCGGCGAGCTGGGAAAGGACTTTGTAGTCGGCGAAGTGAAGTCGGTGGACGCACCGAAACTTACGGTGCTGCGACCGGACAACGTAACTCAGACGCTGGAGCTGAACGAGGAAACCTCACTCCGCAGAGGGCGCGAAAGCATCACGATGGGGGACATCCAGCCCGGCGACCACGTGGTGGTGCGCGGAGCTGTACAGAATAATGCGTTTGTGCCGAAAAACGTGATGGTTCTTTCTCCCGAGCAATGGAAGCAGCTGGAGGAAATGCGGAAGATGAGCGGAATAGGCCCTGCCGGGAATGTGCAAGCTGGAAGGAACCCCGCAACCGCACCAAGAAGCAATCCGCCACAGCCGTAGCTCACTCAGGGAGCCCACGATTTGAAGTCGATTGCCCGCGTCATTTTCATACTGCATTCCTTCGCAATACTTTTTGCGCCAGGATTGCCGGCGCAGGATGCCGCTCCGCCTTCCCCAGCGCCGACGGCGCAGTCCGCGACGACTCCCGTCGCAGCTCCAGCTTATGAAATCAATGGTTCGGTACGCAGCGTCAAGACTCCATTGCCGGGAGTGACGGTTACTGCAACCAACACGTTGACGGGGAAAAAGTACGCGGCGGCGACGAACTCCGAAGGAAAATTTGTACTGTCAGGTATGACGCGCGGGAGATATGTGGTACGCGCCGAGTTTATTGGATTCGCGGCTTTCACACAAGAAGTCGTGCTGAATCCTGAGAATCCATCTGCGAAAGTGGAAGCCGAACTGATTCTGGCTTCTCGCCAGCAGGAACAGTCGAACAAAAACAACGCGGCAATGGCAGCGGCGGGCCGGGGATTTCAAAGCCTGGCGATGGACAGCGCGCTTTCTTCGCTTGCCGGCGGAAACTCCGGCTTCGGCGGAACTGGCGGGCTCGGCGGAGGCCAAGGCAACGGCGAACTTTCAGGCCTTCCCATGAACGGAGCGGGAGCGGAGGGACCAACAGAGTCGGTGAGCATCAGTGGCGCACAAGGGCGGACGCAGGACTTTGGCGGGGGAAGCGAAGAAGATCTGCAACAACGGATGCAGGAGTTTCGCGACCGCGCGCAACACGAAGGCGGTGGAGGCTTTGGGGGTGGCGGGGGTGGCGGCTTCGGCGGGCCCGGCGGCGGGATGATCGTCCTCGGGAGGATGCCGAAAGGCTTCAACATCAATCAGCGGCACGGCATGTTGTACTTCTCTGACGATAACGCGGGATTGGATGCTCGATCCTATTCGCTGACCGGAATTGAATCGCCAAAAGCCGATTACAACCAGGCTCGTTTCGGTGTCAACATCGGCGGGCCGCTGAATATCCCCAAGATCTTTAACGGGGGAAACAAATGGTTCTTTTTCGGCGGGTGGAACGGATCGCGCGGGAGCTCGCCGTACGATGCGTTTTCGACGGTGCCAACGCTGGGCGAGCGCGGCGGGAATTTCTCGGCGGCGACGTATAATGACGGCAAGCCCGTTCAACTATTCAACCCTCAGACCGGGCAGCAATATCAATTCAACGGTGTTTCGAACGCGATCGATCCTTCCTTGATCAGCCCCGCGGCAACCGCGCTGCTTCAGTACATCCCCATGCCGAACATCGCGACGACAGCTTCCGGCCAGAACTTCCACTATGTGACGTCCGCGGAGAGCAATTCCGATACCGTGATGCTCAGGCTGATCCACAACTTCGGTTCAAGCAGTGATCCGGGACTCGGTCCGTTCACCGTAAGGGGTGGCGGAGGTGGAGGCGGACGGCGAGCGCAGAACAACATCAATTTTGGGCTGAGCTGGTCGCGCAGTTCGAAAAACCTGGTGAATCCATTCCCTTCGCTCGCCGGAAGCACGGGAACGCAAGGGCTGAACGCCAGCGCGGGTTGGGTGTACAGCAAAGGGCGCGTGAGCAACATGTTTCGCGTGAACTACAATCACAATCACGTTCTGACAGCGAACCTGTATACGAACGCGACGGACGTGGCGGGAACCGGGGGCGCGGGAATTATAGGGATATCGAACGATCCGTTCGACTGGGGCTTGCCGGGAATCAGCTTCACGTCGTTTGGAGGGCTGAACGATCCGACAGCGCGGCGCGAACTGGACCAGACATACTCCATCTCGGAGACGGTTTCGTGGAATCGCGGAAAACACAACTGGCGATTTGGCGGAGACTACCGCCGCATTTTGCAGAGTTTCCGCTCGGCAAGAAATGCGGAAGGCGGTTTTGTGTTCACCGGGTTCGCGACGTCACAATACCCAGCCGGAAGTACGCAACCAGTAACCGACATGGGGTACGATTTTGCCGACTTCCTGCTGGGTTTCCCGCAGCAAACCTCCCTCCAGTCTGGCGCAAATTCCTACAACTTCCGCGCCAATGCGTTTGATTTCTTCGCGCAAGACGATTGGAGGTTCCGTTCGAATCTGTCATTCAATTTAGGGCTGCGCTACGAGTACAACGGACCTTATACCGAGGCGAGCGACCGCATCGCTAATTTGGACGTGAGGCCTGGTTTTACATCGGCTGCAGCCGTGCTGCCTGGCCACGCCGGGCCCTTCAACGGAATATTTCCCGCGTCACTCGTCCGGCCGGACCGCAACAATTTCGCGCCGCGCATCGGGATTGCCTGGAAACCTCAGAAGCAAACGGTCGTCAGGACGGGCTACGGAATCAACTACAACCTGGCGCAATACGGCACGATGATCCAAAACTTCGCGTTTCAACCGCCCTTCGCGAACACGGAGACAAATACGACCGATGTTAGCGGTCTCCGGAGAGGAAGTCCGCTGAAACTCACAAACGGATTCCCTCCCCCTTCGGGGAACACGGTGACCAACAACTTCGCCGTCAACCCCAACTACCGCCTTGGCTACGTGCAGATCTGGAATCTTGATATACAGCGCGAGTTTCCCGGTGCCGTGGTGATGAACGCGGGCTATAACGGTGCGAAGGGAACGCGGCTGGATACGCAGCGCGCGCTGGTGGTCTCCGGCGGCCAGCCATTTGTCTACGAGTCTTCGGAGGGAAATTCGATCTTGCATGCGGCCTCGGTGCGCATGCGCAAGCGCATGGCGAAAGGGCTGGGGCTCAGCGCGCAGTATGTGTTTTCGAAGTCCATCGATGACGCCTCATCCATCGGCGGCGGGGGGAGCGTTGTGACGCAAGATCCGTTTGACATCTCAGCGGACCGCGGGCTCTCCAGCTTCGATCAGCGGCACAAATTCACGGGAAACTGGATTTACGATCTGCCATTCGGCGAGAACCGACGGTTTGTTCCCAAAGGCGCATGGAGCCGCATTTTAGGAGGATGGCAGTGGAGCGGTGACTTCACGGTCGGGTCCGGGCTCTATTTCACCCCGCGTGTGCTGGGGGGAGGGCTGGACATCAGCCGTGGTGTGAGCGGGTCGCTTCGCGCAAACATCGTCGCGGGGCAACCGATTTCGGCAAGTGACCCAACCACGCTCAAATGGTTTAATACCGCGGCGTTTTGCACACCGGGCGCCAGCTGCGTCAACCCGAATGATTCCAGTTTTGGCGACGCCGGAAGAAATATTATTGAGGGGCCCGGACAAGTTTCTTTGAACATGTCGCTCAACAAAACGATCACGATCAAAGAATCTCGCGCGCTCGAGCTGCGCATCTCCGCGAACAACGTTTTCAATACCGTGCATTTTACTTCCATCAATACGGTGGTGAATTCATTTACGTTCGGGGAGGTCACCGGGACGGACGGCATGCGGCGGGTGACAATGCAGGCGCGCTTCCGGTTCTGAAGAAAGATGAAGATGCGATCTTCGAGAAAAACATTATCGATCTTCGCCGCGTCGGGTCTGCTCTTGCAAGCGGCGGCGCCGGTGCTTGCCCAGCAGTCGGGACAAGCCGGAGCGAACGAATCGCGCATTCAGGTTACGAGCGAACTCGTGCTGGTGAATGTGGTCGCACACGACAAGAAGGGGAACCTCGTCCGCGATCTGAAAAAGAGAGACTTCACGGTCTTTGAGGATGGGAAGAAGCAGGAGATCTCCACTTTTGATTTCGAGAATGTAGACGAGCTGGCAACCGCCGGCGCCGCGGAAGCAACCGTCTCGGGTGCAGCCGGACCGGGCACGCTGCTGCGCTCCTCAAAGAAAGCAGCACCGTCGCTGGACGCGCGCGACCGGCGATTGATTTTGCTCTTTTTTGATTTTTCGGCGATGGATCCGGAACAGATCGAGCGATCCGTCGATGCCGCGAAGAAATTCGTCGATACAAAGATGCAGCCCGCCGATTTGATGGCGCTGGTGTCGCTGGCCACGAACATGCGAGTGGACCTGGATTTCACGGACGATAAAACCAAATTGCTGACGGCGCTGACCGCGTACAATTCCGGACAGGGCCAGGGCTTCGAAAACGGCAGCTCGGGAAGTGCGGAGGGCGCCGCGGAAACAAGCGGAGCCTTCTCGGCGGACGATACGGATTTCAACACGTTCAGCGCCGACCGCAAGCTGCTGGCGCTACAGTCCCTCATGCAGGCGCTTGGCAGACTCCCGCAGAAAAAGAGCCTCATCTATTTCAGCAATGGAATCAGCCAATCGGGAGTGGACAACCAATCGGCCCTGCGCGCCACAACCGCGGCGGCAGTGAAAGCAAACGTATCGATCTATTCGCTGGATATCCGCGGCCTGCAGGCATTTCCGCCGGGCGGGGAAGCGCAATCGGCCAGCTTGCACGGACAATCGGCTTATTCGGGCGCCTCCGTGCTGAACGATCTCAGCGGGAACGCCGCTTCGCAGGAAACACTCGCGGCACTTTCGTCGGACACGGGAGGCAAGGCGTTTTTCGATTCAAATGATTTTAGCGGGGTCTTCTCGCAGGTTCAGAAAGACAGTTCGGCGTACTACGTTCTCGGCTTCACGAGCAACAATCCGCTGAAGGACGGAAAATTCCGCCGATTGAAAGTGCAGGTCAACCGCCCGGACCTGAAGCTCGATTTTCGTGCGGGTTATTACGCGGGACGGGATTTCGAACACTTGAACCGCGCCGACCGCGAGCAGCAGCTCGAGGACGAGCTGGACGCCCAACTGCCGCGGGTCGACGTGCCACTGTACGCCGGAGCGGCGTACTTCCGGCAGGACGATGCCCACTATTATCTTGCGGTTTCGCTGGTGATTCCGGGCTCGCAGATACCGTTCGTAACGGAGAAAGACAAGGATAACGCGACCATCGACATCATCGGGGAAGCTCTTGGTGGCGGGAAGTTGCGTGTTGGGCAATTGCGCGACACCGTGAAACTGGCCGTGGAGAGCACGCAGCAGGTGCGCCGCAAGAACGTGCAGTACAATACGGGCTTCGTACTCGCTCCGGCCAGCTACCACCTGAAGTTTGTCATCCGCGAGAATCAGACGGGCCGGATGGGTTCTTTCGAGACGGACGTTCAAATCCCCGACCTTCGCAAAATGCCGCTGAAAATGAGCTCGGTGGTGCTGAGCAGCCTGCGCGCTCCGGTCACGAACAAGAAAAATGGAGCAAATCCACTCGTCCGGGACCAGATGGAACTGGTTCCGAGCATTACCCATGTTTTCACTCCAGACCAGCATCTGTATTTGCAATACGAAGTTTACGATGCGGCAAAGGGAAAGAATCCGGCCCCTGCAGCGGCCGCTAGCCAGAATGGGACAGCCAAGGATGCGCCAGCGGCCAAGCCACCGAAGGACAGCATCCGAGTTTTCACGAGCATCGAGTTCCTTCAGGGCGCTACAAAGATATACGAATCAAAACCGGTGGTGGCGAACGAAGTGACGGCTCCAGAACGCAAGGCGGTCATTTTCCAGATGGATTTGCCGCTGCAGGCTTTGAAGCCGGGGCTATACTTGTGCCAGGTAAACGTGATTGACGACGTAGCGGGAAGCTTTTCCTTTCCGCGGTTGCCCCTGCTGATCCGCGAAGCCGTGCCAGCGGCGGCGAGCAAAACTGGGGATTGAAACCTATCGGGCAAGAGTGTTGGGGCAGAGAAGCGGTTCAAAATAAGAGACTTAGGATCCGCCGCCAGCGGCCGCGCTTCGAGACATTTCGACGGATTCGGCCAGGCCCCGGCGCATCGGTCCCAAGACAAATGCAGGCACTTCGCGCTCCGGAGTCAACGATACGTTGGTCGCTTTTCCGGGGAATTCCGTGCGGCGGTCCAGCCGCAACCCCGCTTCTTTCAGAAACTCAGCCGAAAAACCCATGTCTTCGGCACGATCCACACCCCAAAACCACAGCTTCTCCTCCTGTCGCTGGAGGAAATCCAGAGCTTCTTCGAGTTTTTTCATGGCGCGGTCGAAAGAGGAAGCCAGGAAAAAGATGCTCAGCGTCCACGCATGCCGGGGATAGTGGACCTGGATGCGGACACAGTATTTCCCCGACTGGTTTCGGTCGATGCCGCATCGGTAGTCGTTACGAACGGCGGAAGTGCGGGCTGGCATGTTGGTATCACCAATCTGTGGAGTCCTGGCGCTGGATAACCATGATTGCTTCTGCTCCGAATTCTGGGCGCTGGCCCCGGAACCCATGATCCGCCAAACAAAAGCGTTTCGGGTGAAATTCGGTATCAAGGAAGACACCAATAGGGTATCGGGACGCATGAAGAAAGACAAGCGCACTGTATTAATTCTATAAGCCTTTTTTTTTGTGTTACTTAGACTAGCCAAAAGTGCCGAAGGCCTTCAATTTATCGGGCATGAGCTTCAGCTTGCCTTCCTGTTTCAAGCGGGAGTCCAAGGCCGTCCGGAAGGCGTCAAAGGCCAGGCTCCGCTTGGATTGGAGGAGCTCTTCGGTCAACTGCTTCTTTTGTTTGTCGAAATCGGCAGGGTTAGCTTCTGTTTTCTCGGCCACGCGATAGACCAGCCAGTTCTGTCCCAGGCTTAAGGGAGCAGCCACATCGCCAGCTTTCAGGTTGAAGGCCGCGCCGACCTGCTTGCCACTCGCCGCGCCGGGGATGGACCCATCGCGCGCGATGGGATCACTCGTTTTCGGCTGCAAGCCGAGGGATCGGGCGGCGGCATCGAATTTCTCACCCGTCTTGACGCGCTTGATCAGTTCTTCCGCTCTGTTCTTTGCCATTTCCGTGGACTTTTCGCGCTTGAGATCGGCGATGACACGGTCGCGGACCTCCTCGAGCGAACCCTGGTGTGCGGGCTGGATTGACTTCACGGACAGAACGACGTAGCCGCGATCGGTTCGAACCGGCGGGTTCAGCTCACCGATGTGCAAAAGGAAGATCGCATTCTTGGCTTCCTGAGAATTCGCAAGCTCCAAAAGGGGGTCGGTCGCGCTGATGGGCCGCGTTTCGCCCACCGTCAGGTGATATTGTTTCGCCAGATCGTCCAGTGAGATCTTGTTGGACTGGCGGATTGCGGCGGACAACTGGTCCGCTGTGTCGCTGGCTTGCTTCTCAGCCTGATCGAGCAAGAGGCGTGGGCGCAGTGAATCCTTCACTTCCTCGAACGGCTTGGTGTGAGCCGTCTCTTTTTCCAGTACCTTGATGATGTGGAAGCCGTACTGCGTTTTGACGAGATCCGAGACTTGGCCCGGGTTGAGGCTGAAGGCTGTCTTTTCGAACTCCGGCACGGTCTGTCCTTGAGCGATCCAGCTCAAGTCACCGCCCTTATCCTTCGATCCCGGGTCCTCGGAGTACTTCTTCGCCAAGTCTTCGAACTTGCCGCCCTTTTTGACCTGTTTTAGAACGTCCTCGGCCTTTTTCTTGATCTCCTCGACTTCGGCGTCCGGCTTTCCGACGGTCATGAAGAGAATGTGCTCGACGTGAACGCGGTTCGGCGCTTGATACTGCTGAATGTTGGCCTGATATTGCAGCTTGAGAATGTCGTCGGAAATTTGAACGCTTTGGCGGATCTGATTTACGTCCACAAGCGCGTAGCGCGCCACACGCCGTTCGGGCACCTGGTATTTCGACTTGCTCTTTTCGTAGGCGGCGCGGATTTCCGCCTCGTCAGGCGAAATCTTGCCTTCCAGGTCTTCCGGCTTGATCAACGCGTAGTCCAGCTTGACCTTTTCATTCTTGTAGCGGAATTCATCCTGAAGCTCGGCGGGCCCCACACTGATCCCGTCGGTCACGAGCTTGCGGAATTTTTCTTCAAGCAAGCCCTGACGGATCAGCTCTTCGAACACAGGCACGGTCAGTTGGAAGCGCGCCTGGACTTCGGCCGAATAGCGGTCCATGCCGACAAACGTGCCGCCATTGAATGCCGTCGGAACGAACTGGCGAATGCGGTCGGCGCGCTCCTGATCGGACACGGCAATTCCGAGGCGCTTGGCTTCATATTCGATCTCTTTTTCGAAAACGAGCTGCTTCAGGATCTGCTGGGCGTACAGGGCCTCGAGGGGCTTCATGTTCGGATTCCGCTGCTCGATCTGACTCAGCTGCTGGCGCACGTCTTGCACGCTGACGGACTCATCCCCGATCTTGGCGACGGTATCCGTGGAGACCTCACCGCTGACCGGCGACTGAGGAACGAGGTAAAGCAGCATGCTGCCCCCCAGGACTAGGACGACGGCCCCGAGAAGGATGCGATACCCAAGTTTGCTTGTATCTTTTGCTCCAGCCATCCGATGAATCTCCCGCGTCAGTAGACAAACTTAAGATTATAGGAGATATAGGCATGCGCCTCAAATACAATTCCAATCGTCTTTGCCCCTCCAGGTCACGAGGATTCCTGAGAATCGGTCTTCAGGCACCCCTTCGCCCCGCTCCAGCCATGCAAGCCATAAAATAGTAGACTGGCAAGAGCGGGCCACCGGAGACGGGGGCGCGCATGGTAACTGCATGCCGATTCGCACCCACCAAGAACTTCGTGCATTCCTTGTTGTTGGTGGCGTGCTGTCATCGCTTCTGTTGTGGCGGAGCGGATCGCTCGCGCAGGACGCTCCCACAAAGAAACTACCCACGTTTTATCACGATGTCTTGCCGATCCTCGAGCAGCACTGCCAAACTTGCCACCACGGCGGGGCATCGCCCCGATGTCATTCGAAACGTACGAAGAGACCCGGCTGTTTGCCGGCGCGATCCGCCGTACAACGCAGGAAAAATCCATGCCGCCGTGGTTCGCTGATTCGCATGTAGGACAGTTTTCGAATGATCCATCGTTGAGGCCGGAAGAGATCGGCACGCTGGCGGCGTGGGCCGAAGCAAAATCGCCGGCCGGAGACACAAAGGATGCGCGGCCGTCACGGCGCTGGGCGGAAAGCTGGAGTATCCCCAAGGCGGATTTGGTGTTGAAGATGACCCAAGCTGTGGCGCTTCCCGCGAGCGGCGACATCGAGTACACCTATGAAATTTCCCCACGAATTTCAAAGAGGATCGCTGGGTGCAAATGGCGGAGGTTCTGCCGACGCTGCGTTCGAACGTGCATCACGCGGTTGTGTACGTTCGCCCGCCGGATTCCGTTCACCCCTTCGACGCTGACTGATCCGGAAGATCGCCGCGGCGCTCACTGGACGGACAGCGACATCCTGCTCGTCTATGCGCCGGGAAGTTCTCCGGGTGCGTGGCCCGAAAAAATGGCGAAATTTATTCCCTCGGGCTCCGACCTTGTTTTTCAAATACATTACATCGCCAATGGCCGCGCCGCCGCCGACCAATCAAGAATCGAACTGATTTTTTCGAAACATGCGCCCGAGCTGCGCGTGCTGACGCTGCAACTCACAAACGACCATTTCGTGATCCCGCCGGGCGCGCCGGACTACCGGGTCGAGGCGCGCGGCACGCTTCCCAATGACGCCACGCTGTTCAGCTTTTTTCCGCACATGCACCTGCGAGGAAAGCGCTTCGAATACAATCTGATTCGCAAGAAAATGAGCGCCGACGGCAAGCCGGATGATGAAATCGAGCCGCTGCTCCGCGTCAACTATCACTTCCACTGGCAGATGAGCTATCGGCTGGCAGAGCCGCGGTTCCTAAGAGCGGGAACGGAACTTCAAGCCGTCGCGTGGTACGACAATTCGAAGGCGAATCCGCACAATCCGGATGCGCATGCAGCGGTGCGCTGGGGCGAGCAGACCTACGACGAGATGATGGTGGGCTTTTTCGACGTTGGGGTACCGGCAGGGGTGGACAAGCAGCACTTTTTCATCCGGACAGAAGAGCGATAGCAAGTTCGCTTCAGAGAGCTGCACCAAGGGACAGGCGAAGGCCGTTTGGGGCGGGTGCGGCTGTGCTATTTGCAATTTGAATACGCGCCGCTCCGCAATTTAGGCGCGCGCAAACCACTGTGTTAGATTGGAAAATTGGAGCTTTCACAGCGGTTGCACCCATGACGACGCAAGCACCCATCGACCCAAGGCACGAGCAGGGCCAGCAAAAGGTCCCGCGCGTCGAAGTATATTGGAGGGCGGTCACCTACAAGACGGTGGTGGGCTACAGCTGTTTGGGGGTGGCGATTCTATTCGGGGGAATGTATCTGGCCAAGCCCGAATGGTACTCCTTCGTCTACAAGAAATTCACTAACGCCGTGAACAACGCGGTGAGCAATGGTGACGCGGAACCCGTGGGGACCGACCAGAAAAAGGCAAAATTCGTCAACCTTGACGGCAAAGTCGAAGTCAAAAAAGTCGATTCAGTCAAATGGGCCGATGCGGACTTCCGCACCTCACTCGACAAAGGCGATCAAATAAAGACAGGGTCAGATGGAGACGCACGTATCACGTTTGCTGATGGCACGACGTACACGATGAAACCTGATTCGCTGGTCGTCGTGGAAGAAAACTCCACCGAGAGCAACAGGCCGAGCAGCTCGGGCATCGGCATCACGACCGGTACCGTGGATTGGGCAACGCCAACCTGGACATTGGCAGAGTCTAAAGCGCAAGTCCGAGTCGAAGACACCAAGGCCCAACTGGGCTCGAACAGCCGCGGTGCTGTGAAGGCGGACCCCGAGAATAAGTCGAGTGAGATCGTAGTCTCGAGCGGTAGCGCGCAGGTGCAGCGTGGCGCAGAAAAGATCGACCTCGTGGCGTTCGAGAAGGTAACAATTCCGAGCGGAGGGGCGATTCAGAAATCGAACGTGCTGGCGCCTCCCGATCTCGTCGAACCGCTGAACCTCGCACCGATCATCGTGGAAAACCCAAAGACCTCGCCGGTTCGATTCGAATGGAAGCCCGTTCAAGATGCCGTATCCTATACGCTGCGAATCAGCACCACGGCGATGTTTACAAAAACCGTGAAGGATCCGACGGTCCATGGAACAGCTGTGGAGATTACCGGGCTCGATCCGGGCGAGTACTTCTGGAATGTCACGGCGACGGATGGAAAGAAACAGACCAGTGAAGTCAGCGCCATTTTCAAATTTACGCTTGTGACCCAAGGCAAGTCGCAGGAAATGGTGTTGGAGATCATCAGCACGCAGGTGGTGGGACACTCGGCGGAGATCGTGGGCAAGACAGAACCCGGTGCGGCTCTGATCGTGAACGGCCAATCCGTGCCGAACATCGCGCCGGATGGCAATTTCCGGCACTTCACGGAGCCGCTCGCTCCGGGCCAGCACACGATTTCGATTATCGGGTCGAATCGCCGGGGTGGGACGAACATGAAACAGGTATCCATCGTGGTTCCGAAGTAAGCGCTCCGAAGAAAGACCCAAGCGCCTTTGCGCTGGTTGTGGTGTCCGGAGACAATAGCTGGTGGGGCTGGCCGCGGTGAGGCCAGCGCTATTGCCGGCCGGACAGCGGAAGTCTTTCTCCGCAAGGGGATGTAGGGATGAATAAAAACGGTTACAACATGAGGTCGGTGTTCAGTCTGTTTTCTTCCGACCTCGCCATCGATCTGGGCACCGCGAACACACTGGTGTTCGCGCACGGCAAAGGCATCGTCGTGAATGAGCCCTCGATTGTGGCCATCAACAAGGCCACCGGAGAAGTCGTGGCCGTGGGCCGCGAAGCAAAAGAGATGCTCGGACGCACGCCGGGAAACGTCGTGGCCATCAAGCCGATGAAAGACGGCGTTATCGCCGATTTCAAGGTCACGGAAAAGATGCTTACCTATTTCATTCAGAAGGCGCACAACCGTCGCGTGCTGGTGCATCCGCGAATCGTCATCGGCGTGCCGAGCGAAATCACGCCGGTGGAAAAACGCGCCGTGCAGGACTCTGCCTATCGCGCGCGCGCCAGCGAAGTGTTTCTCGTCGAGCAGGCCATGGCCGCGGCGATCGGCGCCGGGCTGCCGATTGAAGAGCCCTCCGGCAACATGGTGGTGGACATCGGCGGCGGCACCACGGACATCGCAGTCATCTCCATGAGCGGCATTGTCTATTCGCGGTCCGTGCGCGTGGCGGGCAACGAGATGGACGAAGCGGTCATGCAGTATCTGAAGCGCAAGTACAACCTCCTCGTCGGCGAACGCACGGCCGAGCAGATCAAGATGGAGATTGGCTCCGCGTACCCGCTGGAAAAGCCGCTTACGATGGAAGTGAAGGGCCGCAACCTCATTGAAGGCGTGCCCCGGACGGTCACCATCGATGACAGCGAAATTCGCGAATCGCTGAGCGAATGCGTCGCGACCATTGTGAACGCCGTGCGCGTCGCGTTGGAGCGCACGCCTCCGGAGCTTTCTGCCGACATCAGCGACCGCGGCATCGTCCTGACGGGCGGCGGCGCTTTGCTGAAGAATTTGGACAAGCGGATTCGCGAGGAGACCGGCTTGCCGGTATCGATTGCGGATGATCCGCTAGCGTCGGTGGTGCTCGGCACTGGAAAAATGCTGAGCGACTTCAAGCTGCTGCGCCAGGTTTGCATCGATTAGAAGAACAGTTTTCGAGGTCTTGCGCTGGGGCTGTCAGTCTTGCGAGGCTCAAGCGAGGCAACCTTGTCCGACGTCGCATTGCAACTGAACACTGTCAGCTGAGAACCGGCAAGACGAGCTACCAGTCACAAGTCACCCAGTCACTGGGCGCTCCAGCAAATACCAAGAGAAGATTGCCCAATGGTCGCCATTCCTTCTCGCCACAAATCGCTGGTCTTGCTCGCCGGAATCATCGTTCTGCAGGTGCTACTGCTGGCCGTGCAGATCAAGCGCGAGTCGAAGGGACGGTTGATTCGTGTCTGGACCGTCGGCGCGGCCTCGCCGTTCGAACGCGCCGGTTCCTACGGCTTCGGGTGGGTTCGCGATACCTGGCGCCACTACTTTGCGCTGCAAAACACAACCAAGGAAAACGAGCAGATTCGCCATGAGAACGATGCACTGAAACTGCAAATCACGCAGCTTCAGGGCAAAGCCGCGGAAGCCGACCGCCTGGCCGCATTGCTGAATTTCCGCCAATCGCACGCGGGGGTCCCCATGATCGCCGCGCGGGTGATTGGCGCGAGTGCGGGAGCCGCCAGCCAGACGATTCAACTGGACCGCGGCGAGCGCGACGGCATCCGGAATAACATGGGAGTTATCACTCCGGATGGCGTGGTCGGCAAAGTCGTCGAAACCTATCCGAATGCCGCGCGGGTGCTTCTGCTGACGGACAAGGAGAGCGGCGTTGGCGCGATGTTGGCCGATTCCCGCACCCAGAGCCCCGTTGGGGGCCAGGGTGAGCCTCTGCTGGTCATGAAATACGTACCGAACGACGACACGGTCAATCTCGGGGAACGCGTCATCACCAGCGGCATGGACCGCATCTTCCCGCGCGATCTCCCGGTGGGAACGGTCGCGGAGATCAAGTCCGGCAATCCCTTCAAGCAGATTCGCATCAAACCGGCAGCAAATCTCGAGCGCCTGGAGGAAGTGCTGGTTCTTCTGTCGCTTCGACCTCTCGAGATGAAAAATGAAGAAAATACTGGGGATGCGCAGCCGCACGCCCCCGGCGCAGCGAATCCGCCTCCGGCGGCAAAACGATGAACGACGCGTTTGATATCCGCGGCGAATCGCACATCGAAGTTCACAAGTTTCGCGCCGGCGCCATCCTCATCGCCACGCTTCTGGCTCTGGTGATCCAGGCGGCGTTTCCGGTTCATTTTTCGAAGGCGGCGATCCTGGATTTGCCATTGCTCGTGACGATTTATTTCGGTCTCAGCCGGCGCAATCCTTCCACCGGACTTTTGCTGGGCATGGTCATCGGTCTCCTGCAGGACAGCCTCAGCGGCCCCACGGTTCCGCTGGGGCTATACGGAATCGCGAAAACCATCATCGGGTATCTCGCTTCCTCCATCGGCGCGCGACTGGATACGGAGCATCCCGCGGCGCGGTTCGCGCTCACCGCCGCTTTCTTCGTGGCGCATCAAGGCCTGATCGTTCTTACGCGGCGAATTCTGCTGGCGCAGCCGGAGCCGTGGTTCAACGTGCACCTCTTTGTCGCCGCCTTCGTCAACGCGTTCATCGCCGTGTTCCTCTTCCTTCTGCTCGACCGCCTCCGCAGGAACTAGCGATTGGTCACTCTCTGGTCTCAACCGGATCGTTGATTGAGTTCTTCGTTATTTATTGGGAGAGAAGAAACTGTTTGAATTCGTCGTAGGAACTCGAAATGGGCAGCGAAAGCTTTTCACATTTCAAGTATGCGGCGAGGCGATCGGGCAGCGGGGGCGCCGTGCCGATAGCCTTCATCACTACATCTGCAAATTTCGCGGGATGAGCGGTGGCCAGCACCAGGCCCTGTGCCGGCTCCGGATGCTCGCGCTTGTAAGCTTCCCAGCCGAGCACGCCAACGGCGGTGTGCGGGTCGGCGATATAGCCAAAGCGATCGTGGAGCATCTTCATCGCGGCGAGCGTTTCTTCGTCGGTTGCGCCGTGGCCCCAGATTTCCTTTTGCACGTATTCGAGGCGGTTGCGGCACAAATCGAGCAACCGCGGAAAATTATTTGGATTGCCTACGTCCATGGCATTCGAATAGGTCGCCTGCGCCGCGCGCGGATGGAATTCTCCGGTGCGCAAATATTCAGGCACGACATCGTTCGCATTTGTCGAGGCCACATACTTCGCGACCGGCAAGCCGATACGCTTGGCGAAAATCCCCGCCGTAAGATTGCCGAAGTTCCCGCTGGGCACGGAAACGATCAGCGGCACCGAGGCTACCGGCAACTGCCGGTAAGCCGCCAGGTGATAAAACATCTGCGGCAGGAGCCGGCCGATATTGATGGAATTCGCGGAAGTCAGCCACGTGTGCTTGTTCAGCTCTGCATCGGAGAAGGCCTGCTTCACAAGGCGTTGGCAATCGTCGAACGTGCCCACCACTTCCAGCGCGGTGATGTTTTCGCCGAGCGTAGTGAATTGCTTCTCCTGGGCTTCGCTGATGCGCTTCGAAGGATAGAGAATTACGACGCGAATTCCCGGCACGCACAGGAAGCCATGCGCCACGGCGCTGCCGGTGTCTCCGGATGTCGCCACCAGCACCGTCAGCGTCCGCGTTTCGCCGCGCACAAAATAACCCATCAGCCGCGCCATGAAGCGCGCGCCGAAATCCTTAAACGCCAGGGTCGGCCCGTGAAACAGCTCCAGGATGTGCAGCCCGGGCGAAAGCGAAACCAGATTCACGGGAAAGTTGATCGCCTCGCTCACGACTTGCCACAGCACTTCTTCCGGCACATCCGGAGAGGCAAACGGCCGCGCCACGCGGAAACAAACTTCCGTGAACGGCAGCCGGCGAAACTCTTCCAGTTCCTCCGGCGAATGCCGCGCAATCTCCACCGGCATGTACAGCCCGCCGTCGGGCGCAAGACCGCGTAGGACCGCTCCACGCAGCGAGGTGAGCGCGGCCTTGCGCGAGGTGCTTCGGTATCTCAATGAATTTCGCTCATTGCGGGCTTCCCGTTTTGCTCTGAATCATTTTCAGGAACGTCGGGGCATCCGGCGATCCCTCGCGCAACGCAGCGACTTCGAGCGTGCAATGCGCGAGCGCTTCATAACTCTGGCGCCGCGCGGAAATCAGAGCCGGATAACAACGCGCCACTGTTTCCCGGGGTGCTTCTCCCTGCTTTGGTTGAAACGCGCCGCGCCACAGCACCGGCTTTGGATCGTTTAAATATCTTTCGATCAGGAGTTGCTGCTCTGCCGCGGAAGCCGCCAGATGCACGATCGTCATTTGGCGCCGCAAGCGCATTAGCAAATTATTTCCGGTATAGATGACGCTTCCGGTTGTATCGAGCACCAGGGATTTGTCCGGCTGCTTCTCGAGCTCCGCCAAGATTTCATCCAACGTATGAATCTCCTCGGCCAAGTACTCTGACTCCCGTTCGGTGTACGTCGCGGAATCCGGCCAGCCCATCCACGCCGCGACGCCGTTGATGCCTGTGTATCCGCCGGCGGCAAGGTGCAGGGCGAGCTTTAGCTCGATGCGATCGTCGCAGGAAACCGCGGGAAACCGGTTTGCCGCTAATTTCTTTGTCCAAAACGTCTTCCCGGCCCCGGACATGCCGATCAGCGCCAGGCGAAGTGGTTTCTGCAGGTGTTGGTCCATGACGAAGAAATAGTTTTCTACAATAGCTTGCCCCCACGCAGCAGAGCAAGGCACGCGCGCACGATCGTCTCTACATCTCTATGATGAGCCGAGGTAAATGATGATGGGGAACGCCGCGTCTTTTACTTCACCAACACGCGGTCGTATTTGCTCCACGTAGACATATCCGAGACGATCACTCGATCGCCAGGCTGCAGCCCCGCGACGATTTCCACACTGTCAATCGAAGCGTTTCCCAGCTCTACCCTGACGCGCTGCGCTTCGTTTCCATTCTCCACCAACTTGAAGAGTGGCACCCGCGTATTGGCCTTCGCCAGCAGCGCTTTGCCGAGATACACCGCATCCGCCACGCGCTCCACTTCAATCGTTCCATCCACGGTAAGATCCGTTCGCACTCCAGACGGCTGCGCTCCGTCCACCTTCACATCAACGTCTACCGCTCCGTTTTGCACGCCGGGATCAATCCGCGCGAGGTGTCCGGAATAGGGCCGGTCCTGCAGTTCAATCTGCGCTTTCTGATTCAGTTGAAGGTCCCGCGACTGCAACTCAGGAACGTGAAGGCGCGCCATCAGCCGCGCCGAACTCCTTATTTTCGCCAGATTTGTTCCCGGAGCCACTTGCTGTCCGGCATCGACGGTTACTTCTTCCAGCACTCCTGCGATTCCGGCGTGAACTTGCAACGCCTCCTTCTGCTGCATTTTCAGCGCACAGAGTGCCCGCACCTGAGCCACTTCCGCTTGTTTCGCGGCGAGCTGCGCCCGACCCGCTTCGTCGGCAATGGTCAGTTTATCTTTTTCGAGTTGCAACCGAGTCGTCATCGACTCCGCCCTGGCCCGTGAGATCTTTGCGTTCATGGCCGTTCCCAGCTGCATCTTCAGCAACGCTTCATCGCGTTCCGCCTGCAGCCGCCCCTCGGTGGCTTCGGATTGCAGTTGCGCCTCAAGCGCCTTTTCATTCAGTAGTTGCGATTCCAGTTGAACCCGCAGGTTGGCAAGCTCGGCCTCCGACTTTTTCGTCGCCAACTCCCCATCCACGAGTTGATGATCGAGGTCCGGATTGCTCAATTGCAGAATCACCGTGTTCGGCTTTACCCGCGCACCGGCTCGCAGCATCACTTGTTCGACGTGGCCTTCGGTCGCCGCAGCCAGCCACCGGACTTCTTCCGGGACCAAGACCCCCAAACCTTGGACTTTCCTGGTCACCGGGCCGCGGCGCACAGTAACAATCTGAATGGCCGAACGATCGACCATCGGCGATGCTGATTTCAGACGGGATACGCCCATCGTTACGACGACTGCCCCCACCAGCACCACAACCGCGTAGAAGGCCGGGCGCATCATTTTTCCTTGGTTCTTATCCGAGGATACTGATTGCATGTCGTTGACTCTCCGGCAGATATTATGAATCGTTCGAGCCCTGCTCAAGCAGCTCATTTTTTCATGATTTTCCGTCAAGAAACGAATCATCAGCCTTTTTTCTTGTGCCCCTTCATTCTGTCATGAATCGCTGCTCGTCCCGGTAATCAGCTCGCAACCTGTCCTCCAGGACGGCTTGCGGCCCTCTCAGGCAGGTGATACTTTTAAAAAGACTGCTGCTGCTTCACGCAGCTCCAGTCCGGCGGTGATTCGGGAGCTCCGGGGAATTTTTTCGTTTCCCAGGTCGAGGAAATTTTCGACGGACATTTTCGGCGTGACTCCGATCGAGTCGGGGTCAACTCGAAACCCACGCTGTAGATTTTTTCGTGACGCGAGTTTAGTCCGACCAGTTTAATGGAAAAGGGCCGGACCGGGCATGCAGCCCTGAGACGGAAATACTCGCGCGCGGGGTTTTCGTGTCCTACTGGTTTCGCAACGACAATCGATTGCCGCAAGGGCGGCTGGCCGTGGCCTCCTACATCATCGTGGGAATGATCGGCGTGTTGCTGCTCGGTTTCTGGAAGCTCCAAGTCATCGACGCCGACAAGTACAGCTCGATGGCGGAGCGCAACCGGGTACGCTACATTCCCGTCATTGCGCCGCGGGGCCGCATGCTGGACCGCGATGGCCGCGTGCTGGTGGACAACCGGCCGGCGTTCAGCGTGCTCCTCCTTCGCGACGAGCCAGCTCTCGTGGAAAAGTATCTCCCGGGCATTTCGGACGGTCTGGGAATCCCTCTGGATGATTTGCGGGACCAGCTCGCGAATACAAAGAATCTGCCGAAATTCCAGCCGATTATCATCAAACCCGACGCCTCGCGGGCGGATATTGACTTCATCGAATCGCATCGCTCGGACATTCCGGTACTGGAAATGATTCCCGTCTCCCGCAGGCGATACTTGCCGGGCGGCTTCCTCGCTCATGCTGCGGGCTACGTCGGTGAAGTCAGCGAACAGCAGATCGAAGCGAGTAATGGCAAGCTTCGCCCCGGCGACTTCGCCGGAAAGACTGGCCTGGAGCACCAGTACAACGACCTGCTTCAGGGCACTGACGGCATGCGGCGCGTGGTCGTAAACAGCATAGGCAAAGAAGTGGAGCGGCTGGCCACTCAGGAAGCCATTCCCGGCAAACAGATTCAGCTAACCATCGATTACGACCTGCAGCATATCGCGGAACAATCCTTGGGGCCGCGTCCTGGTGCGGCAGTCGCACTGGACCCGCGCACCGGAGAAGTATTGGCGATGGTGAGTCATCCCGCGCTGGACCCCAACGACTTCGCGGTACGCATCTCGGGGGAGGACTGGAAGAACCTCAACGAAGATCCGCAACATCCATTGCTCAACCGCGCGATCCAGGCGCAGCTTGCGCCGGGGTCTGTTTTTAAGATCGTCACAGCTACGGCCATGTTAGAGGACAAAGTCCCTCCTGAAAATTTCACGACGTTCTGCCCGGGATACGCCACCTTTTACGGCCGGCAGTTCAAGTGTTACATCTACGGGAAGGGCTCTCACGGTGTGGCGGGCTTGCACAAAGCGATCCTCGAGTCTTGCGACATCTTCTTCTACAACGTGGGAATGCGCTTGGGCATTGACCGACTCTCCTACTACGCCGGCAAATTCGGCCTCGGACACAAGACCGGAATCGATCTCCCAGCGGAGGAACCCGGGCTGATGCCTTCCGCGGAATGGGCCGAACGCGTCTATCATCGCAAATGGTATGCCGGTGAAACGATTTCGGTGGCCATCGGTCAGGGCGCCGTTACAACTACGCCGTTGCAACTCGCTCGGATGATCAGTGGAATCGCGATGGGCGGCGTTTTCAAACAACCACACCTGTTGAAGGACGCTCCAAACGTTGGTGAAGAGCGCTTCGCGCTTTCCGAGCCGACCGTGGAAAAAATAACCGATGCGATGTACGGTGTCGTAAACGAAGACGGTGGCACGGCGAGAAACGTCAGGTTGCCGGGAATCGAAGTAAGCGGAAAATCAGGAACCGCGCAAGTAATCGGTTACGCAACCCGCGAGCGGATGGGAAAACAGAAAAAATTCGAAGATAATGCCTGGTTTGTCGGCTACGCGCCGCGTCGCAACCCGGAAATTGCCGTCGCCGTGCTGGTGCAGGAAAGCGGAAAACATGGCGGCGAAGCAGCCGGGCCGGTAGTCAAAGACGTCATCAAAGCCTATTACGACAAGAAGAACAAGAAGACACAGGGTCAGTACACCGCGGAAACCAAGCGCGATGCGACTGGGAAGGGCTCGGCTGCGGCGGCGGCGCTTGCTCCACGAGCGGCCCTGAAGCCGGAGGACAGCGCCGCTGTAATGCGGGCACGCGCCAGCGCGGAGCCGCAGCGCTGAAGGATTTCATGATCCTATTTCTCATGATCTTATTTCAAAAAAGGCGAAGCTCTCGGGTCCGCGCCCGCGGTACTGCCGGACTTTCTCCCCTCTTGCAACTTTCAACTTTGGGCTTGCAACTTCTCTCATGAAAGACGCACCGGGAACCCGCGATTACGACTGGTGGCTTCTGGCCATTCTCGCCGCGATTTGCGCTCTGGGCGTGGTCGAAGTCTATTCCACCACGCACGGCAGCTCGCTTCAGGGTATGCACATGAAGCAAGTGCGCTGGCTGGTGATCGGCTTCGCCTTGATGTTCGCGCTTTCTCGGCTGGACTACCATCTGATTCTGGACCAAGCTCCGATCCTTTATCTCATTGGACTCGCAGCCCTCGTCGCGGTTCTTCTGTTCGGGCGCACCCATTTTGGCGCCAAGCGCTGGATCCCCATCCCGGCTCTGGGGGAGCTTGTTCAGGTGTCAGAATTGGTCAAATTGATTATAATCATTGTGCTGGCACGCTTCTTTGCGGAAGTGCGCTCCGATCAGCTTGATCTGCGTGATCTGATCAAGGCAGGATTGTTGGTAGGTGTTCCGCTGGTGTTGATACTCAAGCAGCCCGATTTGGGAACGGCGCTCGTGCTGATGCCCATGCTGGTGGTAGGCGCATTTCTGGCGGGCTTGCAGTGGCAACACGCGGCGGCATTTTCGTTGGTGGGGATTTTGCTGGTGGGCGCTGTTTTCTATCCTCCCGTTAGCAGGCATATCCTCAAGCCGTATCAGCGGGAGAGAATCACTTCTTTCCTGCACCCTGAAGAAGACGCCAAGGGCGCCGGCTATCAACTCTTGCAATCGAAGATTGCCGTGGGTTCCGGCGGTTTCTGGGGCAAAGGGTTCCGTAATGGCAGTCAGAACCAACTGGGCTACATCCCCGTCCGCTATTCGGATTTCATCATGTCGGCGTGGGCTGAAGAACAGGGATTCAAGGGCGTGCTTTTGGCCCTCGGGCTGTATATGGCGCTGCTGTTGCGTTTAGTGCAGAATGCTCAACGCGCGAAAGATCGCGCGGGGATGTTTCTGGTCATGGGCGTCGCAGCGGCGCTTGGGTTCCATGTACTGGTAAACGTGGCAATGGTCATCGGCGCTATGCCGGTAACCGGCATCCCGTTGCCGTTGATGAGTTACGGGGGTTCCGCCACGTTGTTTGTTTTCCTGGCGATTGGCCTGGTGATGAATGTCCGGCTTCGCCGCTTCGTCAACTGACCAAGCCGCCAGTCCCGTGTGACGTTTCCGCTTCGCCGGAGCGCACCGGAATAGAATTTGCATTGGGAATTGCTGATTCCGGCTCGGCCGGGGTAACAAGCAAGAAGGATTTTAAAGTGAGGACAGCATCGTCCGCCGATCGCCCGGCTCGTTTCCGGCGACGGACCAGCCTCGACAGACTGAGGAACGTCTTTTCTGACGGTGGCCGCAATGCGGCCAACCCCTCGGGCTTCGAACGCCAAGCCACTTCCCTACAAGTGTGGCCAACGTGCGTCCCGGCATTGCCGGGAGCGGCGCCGATTTTTGGGAACTCCGACGGGCAGAAGCTCGCGGCGATGCGTCCTGTCGGTCCCGGCCAAGCCGGGGCTGCACAGAAGGGTGATTCCGGCTACGCCGGGTTCACGCATAAGGAGTTTTCATGTCGAAAGAATTGGTTATCTCCGCGGCCTCCCACGAACGGCGGGTCGCGATTCTCGAAGAAGGCCAGTTAGTCGAAATCTACATCGAGCGGGAAAAAGAATTCGCGCTCGTCGGCAGCATCTACAAAGGAAAAGTCACCCGCGTCCTCCCCGGCATGCAGTCCGCCTTCGTGGACATTGGTCTCGACGGCGACGCCTTCCTGTACGTCAGCGACGTTTTCGAAAACCTCGAGGACTACGATCACGGGCATCCGCACGAGCAGACGCCAACATCCGTGGCCTCGCTGCCCCCCGCGAATGGTTCCCCGGTGGAAGTGCTTCCCGGTGAATCCCTGGCCCGAGCCGGCGATCATCATGAAGAAACGCCCCATGAAGAGTTCCACCAGGACGAAGCCCCTCCCGTGGATGAGCAGCATGCTTCCCACGATGAAGCGCACGCCGCTGAAGGCGAACATCTCGAGGAACATCACGACGCGGATCAGCCCCCTCCCATGGAAGACCAACACGCCGAAGCGGCGGAGGAACGCCAGCCGGATTCCAATGCTTCCGCGCCCCAAAACTTCGCGCCGCATTACAATCCCACGCAGAGTTATCCTGCCCGCAGCGCTAACGACCGCCCCGTCCAGAATTTTGGCCGCGGCGGTGACCGAGGGGGAGACCGCGGCGGCGACCCGGGCGGTGATCGCGGCCGGGGTGGCCGTTGGGGACGCCGTGGCGGACGCCCTCGCGGCGGACGCCCACAGGGTGGCCCAGGCGGGCGCAATCTGCCTCCCGCGAAATATGCATCGCCACAAGGTGGCGAGCCCCGCGGATTTGAGAATCGCGGCGGACAGCCGCGTAGCTACGATAACCGGCGTCCGGATGCGCCGCGCAGCTCAGCGCCTTCCGTGACGAATGTCACCGAGGAAGAGATCATTCTTCCGGGTGAATCGCTGGCGAAATATCGCGGCAAGCCTGCAGTTGCGCCCCCGCCTGCTCCCAGCGTTGCGCACGAAACACGCGAGGAGCAAACCGCCGTTGAAGAAATTACTCCTCGCTCAACCGCTAATCTGTCCGCCACCGCTCCGAGCGGCGGCAGCGTCTCTCGCCGGTTCTCCGGCGGATTGCCCCGCTGGCTCCTGGCCGATGCCGGTGCTGAAGCCGAAGGAGCGCCAGCGGGAGAATCTGCGGGGGCGGTGGAAGCTTCTACCGCTGCCGGCAGCGCAGTCGCCGGATCGGTGCCGGAAGCGGCTGAAAATGAAACCGAACCGGCCCGCAATGACCTTGAACTAAACGAAGATCAGGTCGCCGCGCTCGCTTCCGGTTTCGTCGAGGCCAAACACGAAGAGACGCAGGAAGAAGCGGAAGCCGATGCCATCGTCGGCGGCGCTGAGTTCGACGAAGAAGAAACAGAAGAAGCTGAAGAAACACCGGCCGCTGAAGTCTCGGAACTCTCCGAGGAAGAAGTCGAGGAAGTCGAAGCTGGACGCGCCGCCAACCGGGCGGAATTCGCTGCGGACGTGGCTCAAGAGCATGCCGAACACGACGCAACGCATGGCGAGCACGAACATGGCGAGCACGAACACGCCGAGATCGGGCATGTCGACGAGGAAGCGATCTCAGCAGCCCCCGGCGAACTCGTTGTGGAAGGCACGGCGGCCGTCGAAGACGACGTGATTCTCCTCCCCGGCGAAACTCGTGCCCCGCGCGTTGGCGGGCCGAGCGCTCCTCGTGAAGATTTCCCGCGCGACTCCGCCCGCATCGGCGGCAACCCGCGCTTGCGCTTCCAGCGGCCGTTCCGAGGCGGCGGACGTGACCGTGGACGCGACAGCCGTGGCGGACGCCCGGATAGCCGTGCTGGCCGTCCCGACAGCCGTGGCAGCCGTCCCGATCGCGGCGGACGCACCAGTGGCGGTCCGCGTTTCGAGCGCCGTCCCAGCGGCCCCAGGCAAGACCGTGGTTATCAGGGAGGCCGTTCCGGACCGTCGCGCCGGCCGCAGCTCATTTCCGAAATGCTGAGGGCCGGCCAGGACGTCGTCATCCAGATCGCCAAGGAGCCCCTCGGCAAGAAGGGCGCTCGGATCACCAGCCACGTCGCTCTGCCGGGCCGTTTCCTGGTCTACATGCCCACGGTCCATCACACCGGGGTATCGCGCAAAATCATCTCCGCCGAAAATCGCTCGCGGCTTCGCCGTCTCGTCAGTGAAGCCGGCGGCGCCTATCCCGGCGGCTTCATCGTGCGCACCGCCGCAGGCGGCGCCACCGATGACGAGATTCGCACCGACATCGAGTTCCTTGGCAAGACCTGGAACGAAATTAAGGAACGCAGCGAGCAGCGCAAGGCTCCCGCCCTGCTCCACCGCGACCTCAACCTCGTCGAGCGCATCCTCCGCGATTACGTCAGCGACGATTTCACCGGCATTTGGATTGACAATGAAGTGGAGTACGGCAAGATCGTTGAGTTCGTCAGCCGTTTCCAGCCCAAGCTCGTTAACAAAGTGAAGCTGTACACCAAGGAAACGCCAATCTTCGAGGAGTTCGGCATCCAGCACGAACTCGACAAAGCCTTGCGCGCTAAAGTTTGGCTGAAGTCCGGCGGCTACATCGTCATCAACCACACCGAAGCGCTCGTGGCCATCGACGTCAACACCGGAAAATTCGTCGGCAAGGGCTCCACGCGCCTCGAAGACACCATCGTCAAGACCAACCTCGAAGCCGTCAAGGAGATCGTCCGCCAGATTCGCCTGCGCGACCTCGGCGGCATCATCGTTGTCGACTTCATCGACATGGAAGAGCGCCGCAACCGCGAAAAAGTTTTGTCCGCGTTGCAGCAGGCTCTCGAGGAAGACAAGGCTCCGTCAAAAGCACTCTCCTTCAACGAGTTCGGCCTCGTCTGCATCACCCGCAAGCGCACTAAGCAGGCGCTCGAGCGCGTTCTCTGCCAGCCCTGCCCGTATTGCACCGGCTCCGGCATGGTCAAGTCCATCCCCACGCTCTGCTACGAAATCCAGTCCGAAGCGCGCAAGATGGCCACGGCCGATCACGAAGGCCCCAACCTCACGATCCGTGTGAATCCTGAAATCGCCAAAGCTCTGAAGACCCGCGAGTCCATGCTCATCGACGAACTCGAGCAAACCTCGCATAAGCACATCATCATCCAGTCCGACGCCACGTTGCACTGGGAGCAGTACGACATCTACTAATTTTCGTTCAATAGCAACCAATAGGCCCGGGCGCATCGACTGTCCGGGCCTTCTTCTCTTGTATTCCTCTCTGCCTGCCACCAGCTTGAATTTCCTCCCATGAAGAATGGAAAAGGCCGGGAGCTAAAAAAATCTGTAACGTTGGGCGCCAAAAACCAGTAAGTAGGTATAGAGAGTGGCAGATGGAATTGCTGGAACGGTTCGCGGCGGGCGACCTGGAAGCCTTTGAAGCGCTGTTTCGAGAGCACCACAAGGAAGTTTACGCCTGGATTGTCCGCATCGTCCGTGACCACGGAATTGCCGAGGATCTCACGGTGGAAACTTTCTGGCGCATTTACCGGGCGCGCGACCGATTCGACCGAGCCGGCAATTTTCGCGCTTGGGCGCGAAGAATCGCTACCAACGCCGCTCTCGACCATCTGAGGACGGCACGCCGCGAAACCGAACTCCCGGAAGATTTGGCCAGCGCAGGTACCGCGGATCCCGCAGTCCGCCGCGAGGCCCGCGAGCGAATCAGAAAAGCTTTCCAGGAGCTTCCTCCAAAATATCGCCTGGTGGCGACGCTGGCTTTGATCGAAGAGGAACCGTACTACAACATCGCTGAAGCCGCGGGCATCTCCATTGCGCTCGTCAAAGTCCGCGTATTCCGGGCCGTTCGAATGCTGCGCAAGAAACTCAATTCCCTGGGCGTGGAGGTCAACGCAAAATGAGCAACGCAGAAAATAACAAAGAGATGAAAGAGCTCCTCGGGCAGGCGATCGCGCCCACACAAGACACCGAACTCCGCCGCGACCTCTGGCCGCAAGTGCTCCGCAAGCTCGAGGAGCAACCCGCCCCTGTGGTCGGTATCCCCTGGTTCGATTGGGCGCTCGCTGCGATTTTGAGCGCGGTCCTCGTTTTCTTTCCCGGTTCTATCCCGGCGTTGCTGTATCACCTGTGAAGCTGGAGGCCTTATGAATCAGCAAATTTATCTTCGCGCGTACATGGCAGGCATAGTTGTCCCCACGATTTTTCTCCTTGTCGTCGCGACCGTCTTCACCATTGCCCGTTACATCTACAATGTCCCCGTTCCCGTCGAGCGCGTGATCGTGTTCCCCATGGCCGTGGTGCCCAACGCCTGGGGCCTTTGGAATGTTCTCTTCGTGGCGCTGCGCTCTCGCTTGCAACTCTCCATCGGCCTCCACGGCGCTCTCTTGCCCATTTTGCTCGCGCCGCTCGGTATCGTTGTCGCGAGTCTTCTGAACTTCCCCATTCCCAGCTTCGCAGCGCACGCCTTCCCGATCGCCGCACCCGTCGCGCTGCTCGTCTACTACTTCGCCTGGAAATACCTGGTCGGCTTCCTCAATCGAGTTCAAGAGATCGCTTGAAGCCTGGAGCGCCTGACCTGTCCGCACGGACAGTGTTTGATCTGCGCAAGCCACTTCCTTTTCGTGGTTGCCTCGCCATGCCCAACGCAACTAAAGTGAATCCATGCCGCTCCCACTCACCCGGAGCCGAATCGACTCTTCTGGATCGAATAATGGAGGAAGTATGTGGACCAAGCAGCAAACGCAAGCCGAAGCACCTGCCGTATCGCCGGCGACGAAACCAGCAACACCTTTTGGCGCACCCTCTGGCGCTCGCTCGAGCAGTTCCCCGGCACGCAATCCTGCGCGCCTCGGTTCGAGCTTGCAAATCAAGGGTCATATCACCGGCACCGAAGACTTGCAGATCGACGGCAAGGTGGAGGGTTCGATCACGCTGCGCGGCCATCAATTAACCGTCGGTTCCACCGCCCAGCTCAATTCCGAGATTCACGCCGGCGAAGTAATCGTCTACGGCAAGGTCATCGGCAATGTCCATTCGCGCGACCGCGTCGATGTCAAGACGGATGGCTCGATTACCGGAGATATTTCCACGGCGCGGATTAGCATCGAGGATGGCGCCCATTTCAAGGGCCGTATCGAGATCGACCCGGCCAAGTCCCAAGCCGCCGCTGATTAGAGCTGGTTTCAAAACCCATTTCAGTTCCCTTAGAATCAGCAGCTTATGGGAGCCAAAAAGAGGTTTTGAAATGACTTCTAGTACAGCCTGGTTCGCTCCTCCTCGCGGTGGTGGACCGGCGTTCCATCCGGCGTAAATAATGTTTTCCCGGCTTTCTGATGGGTTGACTCAACGGCGCAACGGAGCTAACTAATTGTTGCCTTGCCCGGGGTACGTTTGACGTCGTCGCTCAGCACGATCGCCTCGGCGATCTCTTTCATCGATTTGCGCCGTTGGCGGCTTTGCCGTTGCAACGTGATGTAGGCCTCTTGCTCGCTCAGTTGCAAATCCCGCTGCAGAATTCCTTTGGCGCGCTCGATTGCCTTCCGGGTCTCCAATTGTTCGGAAAGCTCTGAGTTCTCTCCCTCGAGCCGGGCCATTTCAATCTCGGCCCCCACCAGAAATCCAATCGTGGAAATCAAATGGATCTCGCGCTGGCTGTAGCTGTGCGGCTGCCGGTGTTGCAGGTTTATGACTCCGACAAGCTTGTCTCGGGATAGCACGGGCAAAGACAGGAATGCCTGGTAGAGATCCTCGGGCAGTTCGTTAAACGATCGGAACCGTGGATCCTGGAAAGCATCGCGCGCGACGGCCACCGGTCTTCTGTGCTCGGCGTCCCATCCCGTGATGCCTTGTCCTACACGGAACTTCAATCGATCTACAACTTCTGAATGCGGATTTTTGGAGGCCCGCAGGACAAGCTCATTCCCCTCAAGGACGTAGACAAAACACGAATCGGTCTCCACCACGGCGGAAATGACTTCTACGACGCGCCCCAGGACTTCGGGCAACGGATCGGCAGCCGCGATGCGGTTGCCAATTTCATGCAACATGTCCAATTCAAGGTTTTTCACCGGTAAATGGCCGCTTTCGCAGTTCATGACCTATAAAGTACCGGGGCAGGGTAGTGGTGTCCAATTGAAATTTTGCAACCGCTGAATCGAAGGGAAAACCCCCGCTGCTGGCGGGCCGTTTGAACGGCCCGCCACACAGGTCGGGAATTTCTCATCAATCGGTTGCCTTGGATCCCGACGCCGGTTCAGGACGTGCCGCCTGGGCAAGTATCTGGGTCTTGTCCTTCGGGCTCCACCAATCGAAATCCAGAACAAGTCCCTGCTTGTCCAGATACATGGAGTGCATGGCAATGCCATTGTTCACGGGCGCTAGAACGAGCTTACTTGCGTCCAGAGCACGGGCACTTCGCGTCGCCATTGCGAAAATAGCGGCAACCGGGCCGGCTTTTGTTTCCGGGCGCACGATGACCTGCACTATCTGGCGTGCACCCTGGATCGAGCTGACGGATTGCAGGATACCCACTGGTTCGATGGAAAATGTGTAGGCTCCTGCTGGAAGAAAGCTCTTCCCCAAGCGCGTACTTTCGGTCAGCGTGAACTTACCGGCGACCGTTTCCTGGCCAAGAAGGGGACTTGCGGCCCCACATAGGGCCATCAGTCCCAGCAGTACGTCTCTTGCAAATCTGCTGCGATAAATCGATTTACTTAGAAGCGTTGCCATTTCGTTCCTCCATCCTAGATTGGGATCGACGCCCAAGCTTTGCCTGGGCGTCAGCTGGGCTGTTTTTGTTTCCGTTTCAGACCACGAGGTCAGAAAACAACCGATGCAACCGATGCTGGACGGGCTTGCTAAAGAACTGCGAGGTTCTCGTCGTACGTTGCGGCGTGGCAAACGCGCGAACTCTACAATGTCACTCTTGCAGAATATTCCCGGCGAGTCCAATCGAAAGAATTCATCGCCATGATTCGCCCGGTCAATCGATGCATCCTCCTGCCGCGAAGTGGGATCTGAACGCTTCTTCAAACTCGGAATTTTTCCTCCCACCTCGAATCTCAATCCTCTAACTTTCAGAATACCGCTGCTCTTTCCACTTTCGCCGTAGGCGTGGATACCATTCATAGCGTCCACATTTCAAGCCACGCGAAACACGGCCTGGGAATGCTGCGCTGAAATAAGTAGGAAGGCTGAGGGCTCAAAGGCCCCGATGTCAGGGGTCCTGTCGCACCGTTTCAGAGGAAGTCTTCGGGTGGCGTCGCTTCAACAGACTTCGGTGCAGAGATTCGCTGCTTTTCGTCCACCGCGAAGAGTAGATAATTGCTGAAACTGTGGCGCCGGTGAAATCGCCGCCCCTTCCAATCGAAATAAACTTCCGCGGTGCTGGGAAGCCACATATTCACATTCCGTTCGCGGAAATGCACCGGACCGTATTCAATGGCGGTGCGGTCGGCCACGAGACGGATTTCCGGGAGTGGCGCGACCAGGTCAGTCTCCAGCCTCACGATCTGATAGCTCTCTGCGTCGATCCAAGCGCGCCCCTTCAGGGCAACTGGGTGCGATGGGCCTTCGAAGCCCATCCGGTAGCTCCGCATCGTATTGGGCTTGTCGGCTCGTTGCCGGAAATGAACTTGCCACGCGATTCTGCCGCTCCATCGCGCCAGCCCCTCGCAATTCATCTCGAAGCTCCCCACGTTATTAGGATGAAAAATGAGAACCAATGCGGGCAGCCCGTTCGTCTCCAGGCCGTCCGGAAATTCTCCAAAAGCGCTTCCCACTGTCCTGAACTCCTCAACATTGAAAAATCCCGTCTTTACTTTCTGGATGGAAACCATGTAGTCGAACTTCCGCGTTTCCGGACTCGAGGCCAAACCCCATTTGTTGATCGTTTCATGCTTCAGGGATTCGGTCGCCACGAAGCGATCGACGTTGCCGACAAATTCCTCAATCCGCTGGCCTGCCTTCTTCGCGACTTCGTCAAGCGTGCAGACGGCGCCGGGTTCCACAGCAGGCACTTTCTCGTCAATGTCAGGAGGCAACCAACTGGAGAGAAGAGGAAGCGCGGTGACCTCGGCAAGCGTTCCTGGCTGCACCATCTCCGCGCTTGCCGCGTCAGCGGCACCCTGCGCATTCTGCGCCTCCGGCAACTGCAGACTCTCCAATTGTTTCTTCGCGGCCGCGGCCGCGGGATGTTCCTGCACGTAGGCTTGAAGAACGCTAACAGCTTTGTCCTTTTCTCCGCGTTTTGCCAGGGCGGCCGCCAGGAACCGCTGAACAACCGCGGCCTGCCCGCGGCCCAGTTCGAGTGCGCGCTCGGCTTGTTTGACGGCTTCGTCGGGGAATCCTTGACGCAAGTACGCATCCGCATAGATCGCGTGCGCCCGCCAGGAAGATGGCTCGGCTCGAACCGCCCGGTCGAGATACGGCAAGGCTTCACCAGCCTTGTTTTCGTCCAGAAGTGCCTGGCTCAGGGAAAGAAGTGCGCGATAATGTTTGGGATAAAGTTCGAGGGCCTTCGTCCAATAGGACTTGGCCTGAACACGATCGCTCAACTGCAACGAATAAACGCCAAAGAGGTAATTGATTTCCGCGCTCGTCGGCGCAACGCGGTAAGCCGTTTCTAGATGGCTCCGCGCCTCGGCCAGCTTGTTGCTCCGCAGCGCTTCCATCGCCTTGCCGATTGCCTTCTGGGCCTTCGGAGCGAGTGACGCGATTTCCGCGTCGGTGATGGCGTCCTCCCCCTCCGGCGCTGGCTGCAGTTGAATGGTCACCTTCATTAGCATCGTGCTCTGCGCCTGCGCGTCAACCCGCTTCGTGACTCTTCCGAATCCGGATGCAACCACCAGAACGTTGTACTCAGTTTGCGGCACTTCGTTTAACCTCAGATAGCCGCCTTTGGCCGTTCCTTGGCGATAGAATTGGCCGTTCAGCTTGGTCATCGTAACCACAGCCATCCCCTCAAAGGGCGCCCCATTTGGTCCTTTGATGAACACGTCCAAGTCGATCCGTTGAACTATTACGGCCAGTCCCGCTGACCCAGGGAGGTTTCTAACCGTCCCCGATCCCTCGCCTTGAGCTAAGAGCCGCCCGGGTAGGAATGCGGCGCAGCCAACTGCCAGAACAAAAACGGCGGATTTCAAAATGCGGACCACCATGCACGACTCCGAATAGGCGGGGAACCTGGCGACTCCCAGAATCATACGCCTCACGCTCCCGTTTTGCGAGAAACGAAACTCGTACCACCGGCCGAGCTGCGCGTTTTCAAATTCGAATGTGAATCTTTAGCCTCCCGAATACCTCTGCTCTTTCCACGGGTCGCCGTACGCGTGATACCCGTGGCGCTCCCAGAAACCCAGCCGGTCGTGATCCAGCAGCATGAACCCGCGCACCCACTTCACGCTCTTCCACGCGTACAAATGCGGCACGATCAGCCGCAAAGGACCGCCGTGCTCTGCTGTCAGCGGCTCACCGTCATGTTCGAACGTAAACAGCACTTCCGGCCGCAGCAAATCCGCTAGCGGCACATTTGCCGTGTAGCCTTCCTCCGCCAGCACCAGCGCAAACTGCGCCCCAGGCCTCATCTTCACCAGCTTCATCACATCCGTAAACAGCACGCCCTTCCACCGGTTGTCCAGCCGGCTCCAGCGCGTCACGCAATGAAAATCCGACGTCACCTCCGTCTGCGGGAGCGCGCGAAACTCCGCCCATGTCAGCCGCACCGGCTCTTCCACCAGCCCTGATATCTTGAAGTCCCACTTCGCCGCATCGAACACCGGCACGCTGCCATAGTGCAGCACTGGCCACTTCAGCGTCAGTGACTGCCCCGGCGGCAGCCGCCCTTCGGCCTTGGCCTTCTTTTCCAGTTCTCTCCTGTCGCCCAGATCGCCAAACAATGCCATCTCGATCTCCCGCAAAATTAGATACTTAGCCTCGTCAAAAGTTTCCGGTTCAGTTCAACCCGCTCGACACCACAAATTCAATGGCATCTTGACAGTCACTCAAAAATAGCTCTTGACTGTAAATATCGATTAGACTATTTTACTCTAGGCCTTGTCTCAAAAGGTCTCTGACCGCAGGCCTGGAGCAGACTCCCCGCTCATGAAAAAACCCGAGCAACGAGACCTTTTCCCCGGCGCCTTGGAGATGATGATTCTCCGAACGCTGAAGCGCCAGCCCCTGCATGGCTACGCCCTCGTGCAGCACATCAAGCGTACCTCCAACGACTTGCTCCAGATCGAGGAAGGCTCACTCTATCCAGCTCTTCAGCGCCTCCTCAAGGAAGAGTTGGTCAAGGCGGAATGGGCCGTTTCTTCAACCAACCGTCGCGTTCGGACTTACAGGTTAACGGCAGCAGGCGCCAAGCACCTGCAGCGGCAGGTCTCGAGCTTCGAAAGAATGCTCGAAGGCATCACTCGCGTCTTGGCGCGGGGTGCATCATGAATTGGTTCAAACAGCTGTTTTCCCGTCCCCGCCTCTACAACGATCTTTCCGAAGAGATTCAGGCCCACCTCGAGGAGAAGATCGAGGAACTCGTTGCCAGCGGCATGCCCAGAAAAGAAGCCGCCGCCGTTGCTCGCCGCGAATTTGGGAATTTAACTCTGGTGCAGGAGGACAGCCGCGCAGTTTGGCAGTGGCCAACCGTCGAGAGTTTTTTCGCTGACATCCGCTACGCCGTTCGCAGTCTTCGCAGAGACCTCCGCTTCGCGCTCATCGCCATCTCTGCCCTCGCTCTCGGCATTGGCGCGTCAACCGTTATATTCAGCATCATTTACAACGGCTTGCTCAATCCTTTCCCTTACAAGGATGCAAACGGAATAGGTATTTTTCAGATTCACGATCTTGATCAGGCCGGTGTCGGCAGGCGAGGAGCGTTCTCAGTACAAGAGTTTCTCGACTACCGTGAGCAAAACCACGTCTTCGAAGATATGGTCGAGACCAGCTACTTGCGTGTCCTGTACACATATCGCGAAGGCGCGATGCAGCTCACCGCCGCCAAGGTGACCTCCAATACGTTTGAATTCCTTGGTGTGATGCCGTTCCTGGGCCGCTGGACTACAACAGAAGACGCCCGGGCAGGCGCTCCACCAGTTTTTCTGATGAACTATAAGTTCTGGAAGGAACAATTCAACGCTGACCCGAACGTCATAGGTGCGACGATTATCCTGAACAACCAGCCGACAACGTTAGTAGGGATCATGCCCCCCCCCGGTTTCAATACTTCGGCGCCGACATCTGGTTACCCCTCACCCTGAGCCGCATGTCCGCCGGCAACAATGATCCAAGCGGCCAACGGCAGTACGTCGTTGCTGAAGAACGCCGCAAACCGGGCGTCAGCCTAGAGGCCGCGGCGGCGGACTTGGATGTCATTGCTCACCGCCTCTCCAAGGTTTACCCGAAAGATTATCCAAAGCGCTTTAACGTGTGGACAGACACACTGGCGAGTGACGTGGTTGGCGGCTTCAAGAGCACGCTCTACATCCTGCTTAGCGCGGTCGGAATGCTGCTCCTCATTGCGTGCAGCAACGTCGCGAATTTGTTGCTCACTCGAGCGACGACCCGGGAGAAGGAGATTGGTATTCGCGCGTCGTTGGGTGCGAGCCGGGGTCGGCTAATCCGCCAACTTCTGGTAGAAAGCTTTGTGCTGGCAGCAGCCGGATGCGTCGCCGGCTGCATCTTTGCCTATGGCGGTCTGAAATGGGTGGTGGCTGCGATTCCGCCAAATAATGGGCTTCCCAGCGAAGCCTCTGTGATGCTGAATCTGCCCGCCTTGTTGTTCGCCGTCGCTATCACAATATTGACCACTATGCTCTGCGGCCTTGCGCCTGAGATCCACGCCGTTCACGGCCAGCTGCAAACCAGGCTGGTAGGCAGCGGGAAGGGCGTCAACGCAAACTTCGGAAACGGAAGCCTTCGCGCCGGTCTCGTAATCGTGGAAGTGGCACTCTCACTAGTACTCTTGATCGGCGCAGGGCTTATGATGCGCAGTTTTTTAGTGATTACGCACGTGGACCTTGGATTTAATCCCCAAAATGTACTCGTCGCCGGTTTATCGACACCTAAAGGCAGCTACGACACTCCTCAAACGATAAAACTGTTGTACCAACAGGTCTTGCAGCGGGTGGCGGCATTGCCGGGTGTGCTGGCTGTCAGTGAGAGCTTCGGCGTGCCGCCATATGACTTTGCGGAAAGCGACGTAACCGTGCCTGGAAAGCCGCACTCCGAAGCATGGCGATCCGCACTGGAGCTGTGCAGTGAGGGGTACTTCCAGACGCTTGGATTTCACGCGACGCGCGGCAGATTGCTGTCGGAAACGGACATCGATTCCGCACGGCATGTAGCTGTGATAAATCAAACGCTTGCCCGCAGATACTTTGGGAATGAGGACCCCATCGGGCACACCATCAAGTTCAATGTTTTCGATGAGTTACCCGGTGGCCCCAAAGACGCTTATTTCGAGATTATCGGAGTCGTTGGTGATTTCAAAAACGCGGGCCTACAGGACCCACCGATGCCGCAGGCCTTCATCCCCTACACCATTTCTGGAATCCGAGACCGCGCCATTCTTGTGAGGACATCGATTAACCCACTCTCCATGATCAAGGGCATTAGTCAGGAGATCTGGGCAGTGGACCACAACATCGCATTAGCGCAAACGGGATCCCTTGAATCTTTCTTGTACCGATTTTCTTACGCGCGCCCCGAGTTCGTTCTGAAAACACTCAGAGCATTCGCTGGTATTGGCCTGTTGCTAGTTGTCATCGGGATATTCAGTGTGATGGCCTATACCGTCTCACTTCAGACTCACGAGATCGGGATCCGTCTGGCACTCGGCGCACAGCAATCCAGCATTTTGACGATGATCCTCACTAAGGGCATGCGCCTCATGGCAGCTGGCGTTCTCATCGGGCTACTTGCGAGTTACTACCTCACGCGCTTCATTGCCAGTCAGATCTGGGGCGTTTCCACCCACGGATCCTTGACCTTCGCTGTGGTCGTCATCGTCGTCGTGGCGGTGGGGCTCACGGCTTGTCTAATGCCTGCTCGTCGCGCCACCAGAGTCGATCCACTCGTCGCACTGCGCTACGAATGACGGCTCTGAACGAACACCGGATGCCAACGTCTCCGTTCTTGCAAGTGGCTGCTGGATACCTCTTTCCTGCGATTTCGGCTCCTGCCCCGGCCTTCTTGAGAGTGCCTCTGTGTCTCTGACTTTGCTTTTTTCTCGTTCGTCTCACCACACAAACCATTCACCCGCCCTAATAACCGTTCAACCCTCGAATTCCCACGGCATCAACCAGCCGCCACCTTTTCCAGCCGCTCCAGTGTATCTGGATACTTGCGCACCAGCAGCACCAGTGCCGCCGCCTGGGGATTCGGCTTGGCCCGCCCCTGCTCCCACTTCTCCAGAGTTCTCGCATTAATCCGCAGTTTCCGCGCAAAGACCGCCCGCGAACACCGCATCCTCTTCCGAGTCTCGCGAATAAACTCAGAATCCACAGCCGGCAGCGGCGTTACTTCTTCCTCATAGCTCCGCAGCGTCAGTTTTCCTTCGCGATGCTTCTTCATCGCGTCTACGCCTTCGATCAGCTCGTCGAAAATCTTCCTCTTTGCCATCACCGTTTCCTCTTGGCAGTCTCGCGCGCTTTGCTTTCGCTTTCGATTGCCGCTTTCAGCGCCTTCTTTTCTCCCGGCGTGAGGTTCGCCGCTTCATTCTTGCCGTACAACGTCCGCAGCCCGCCTCGCCGTCCCTTACCGCGCCACTTGTCCGCCCAGCGTATTTTTTGGAATCCTCCCGTCCCGGGCATCAAATCCCCCGTGTCCGACCCCAGTCCGAGCTGTTTCTGGAGCGCCCGGTATTCGCCGTCACCCAGGTAATCGGGTAGCGGGTGAACGCCGGAGCTTCGAAGAATACCACTCACACATCCATCCTACGCTATCGGCGTACATTACCAGCTATACGCCAATAGCGTATACTAGTCAAATTCCCGCAATCTGATCCCTGCTCTTCCATATTTCAATCTGCCATCGTCTCGACACTTTACCATTCCACTCGAATGATATCTATAATATATATTGACAAACAATCTTTCTTGCGCTACTCTCCTTCGTGTTTGTTTTCACTGAGCCATCGATCGAAGATTCCGACCTTGTCGGAAAGAGTCGCATATCATCCCGCCCCGCTCGTCTCACTCCAATTCACTTTTCTTGTTTTTCTCTCACTGACCACTGACCACTGTCCGCTGATCAGTGCCCACTATTGCTTCAAGTCCTTTAGCTGCAACACGTATGAGTCTCCCTGCAAGTGTTGTAAACAAAAGACTTACGGCTTGGCTAAGCCCTTTAGATGCAATCCTTACAAAAAACAGGGGAGCACATCCGTCAAGCCAAAAGCTCTTCTCGCTACTCCATTCTCTTGACGTTCCGTCGCTCCCCCTCCGCCAAAGACAGCACGCATCCCCGTGCTATCATCGGCGTTGCTGCCTGCGATTCAGCCAAGAGAAAGCGAGCCAGGAATGACCGCACGCACCCTGGATGGCCAGAAGCTCCGCGACCAGATCTTCGCCGAATTGAGCGACGAAGTCCGGTTGCTCACCGCGGCCGGGGTTCGCCCAGGCCTCGCGGCAGTACTCGTCGGAGAAAATCCTGCCTCGCAGCTCTACGTTAAGAGCAAAATCGCGGCCTGCCAACAGCTCGGCCTATCCAGCGCGCTACTCACTCCGCCGGCGACCGTCACCACCCTCGATCTGCTCGCCGTCGTCGAAGACCTCAATCGCGACAACGACGTCGACGGCATTCTTGTTCAGCTTCCGCTCCCCCCGCAGGTCGATACCAAACGCATTCTGGAAGCCGTCGATCCCGCCAAAGACGTGGACGGTTTTCATCCCGTCAATCTCGGCCGCCTCGTCAGCGGACGCCCCGGCCTAGTTGCTTGCACTCCTGCCGGCTGCATGAAAATTCTTCGCCGCAACGAAATCAAAATCGAAGGCGCCAACGCCGTGGTCCTCGGCCGCAGCGACATCGTCGGCAAGCCCATGGCCCTCCTCCTAATGCATGCCAACGCCACCGTCACGATTTGCCATTCCAAAACGCGCGACCTGCCCAATGTCCTCCGCCGCGCCGATATCATCGTCGCCGCCATGGGCAAAGCCGGCTACGTGGAAGCGGACTGGATCAAGCCCGGCGCCACAGTGATCGATGTCGGCACCAACCGCGTTACGGACCTCAAAGAAGCTGAGCGGCTATTTCACAACTTTCCAGACCGTCTCGAAAAATTCCGCGCCAAAGGAAGCGCTCTCGTCGGCGACGTCCATCCCGGCGTCGTCAACATTGCCGGAGCGCTCACGCCCGTGCCCGGCGGCGTCGGCCCCATGACCATCGCCATGCTCATGAGCAACACCGTCAAAGCCGCGCGCCTCCGCCGCGCCGCCCCTAGATTTTCGGCAACGCAATCAACCGCTAGCGCGCGCTAATTCACGATCATGCTCCGACTCGGACTCACCGGCGGCATCGCCAGCGGCAAAAGCGCCGTCGCTGCCATGCTCCGCGAAATGGGCTTCGCCGTCCTCGACGCCGACTCCCTCGCCCACCGCCTCATCGGGCCCGGCCAGCCCGCCTACGCCGAGGTCCTCCAGGAATTCGGACAAGCGGTGCTCGCCCCCGATGGCCGCGTTGACCGCGCAAAGCTCAGCGCCATCGTCTTTGCCGATCGCGCCAGACTCGACCGTCTCACCGCCATCGTTCATCCTCGCGTCGCCGAAGTCGTCTTCCGTCAATTCGAGGAATGGCAGCGTGGCGGCACGCGCGATGCCGCCTTTGTGGAAGCCGCGCTGCTGATCGAATCCGGCATCCACAAGAAGTTGGATGGCCTCGTGGTTGCCTGGTGCGAGCCTGAACAGCAACTCGAGCGCCTCCTCGCCCGCGGCCTCAGCGAAGCCGAAGCACGCCGCCGCATCGCCGTCCAGCTTCCCGTCGAGGAAAAACTGCGTCTCGCCACCGAAAAAATCGACTGTTCCGGCTCTCTTGAGGAAACTCGCCGCCAGGTCGCAGCTCTCGCAGCCAGGCTCCGCCGCAGCCGGGCGGAGCGGTGACCTGTCTCGAGATTTTCCTTATACTATTGGCATCGGTAAATCAGAAGGGACGACATCCATGACCGCAGTAAATTTATCCAACCGCGCACGCATCACTCTTGCCGCGCTCATTCTTCTCCTCGGCGCCTACTGGGCCGGCGCGCGATTCGGTTCCCGCCAGCCCACCAACGTCGAAGCCTTGCCTCTCGCCGGTTCGAGTTCTCCCACCGCGATCGCGCAGCGCGATGCTTCCCTGACCGGCGATGAATCTATCAACGTGCGCGTCTACCGGGAGGCGTCCCCGGCCGTGGCCAACATTCTCACCAAGGCAACGGAATATGATTTCTTCATGGACCCTGTCCCCGTCGAAGGCGCCGGCTCCGGTTTTGTGATTGATGCCCGCGGCTACATCCTCACCAATTTCCACGTCGTCGAAGGCGCTCAGTCCATCGAAGTTGTGCTTGGTGATCAATCCCACTACTCTGCAACATTCGTCGGCGCCGACCAGCGCAACGACGTCGCTCTCTTGAAAATCGATCCCAAGGGAAAGCACCTCGCGGCGCTGTCGTTGGGAGATTCCGGAGCGCTCCAGGTGGGCCAAAAAGTTCTCGCCATCGGTAATCCTTTCGGCTTCCAGTCCACGCTCACCACCGGCGTAGTCAGCGCCCTCGGACGCACCGTGCAGACCAGCCAAACCACTTTCATTGATGAAGCCATTCAGACCGACGCCGCCATCAACCGCGGCAATTCCGGCGGCCCGCTCATCAATTCGCACGGTGAAGTCATTGGCATCAACTCCGCGATTTACACCCCCAGCGGCACCACCGCCGGCATCGGCTTCGCCATTCCCATCAACACCGCAAAGAACATTGCCAACGATCTCATGACCGACGGCCGCGTGCACCGCGCCTTTCTCGGCGTGGAAACGCTGCCCATCGGTGGCTGGCTAGGCGAAGCGCTGGATCTGCCCGTGAAAGAGGGCTTGCTTGTGACGAGAGCCACGAAGGGCGCTCCGGCCGCAGCCGCGGGCATTCAAGGTGGCAATCGTGTCGTGGAAGCAGGCATGCGCAAGATCGCCATCGGAGGCGACGTCATCGTGGCCATCGACAGCCAAAAAATCGTTAGTCAACTCGACGTCAACCTGGTCCTCAACCACAAGCGCCCCGGCGAAAACGTGACGGTGACCCTCTATCGTGGAGGCAAGAAGATGGACATTCCGGTCAAGCTCGGCGAACGCACCGGCAACTGAATCAGTTTTCAGTCTTTGGTTTTTGGTTTTTGGTTTTTGACTTCGAATTCTGATTTCAGTTTTTGGCTGTTAGTTTTCGGTCTTCAATTCACGGTCTTGCGCCGGGACGAACCGCTCATGTTTGAGGGTTTAAACGGTTGAATTCGGCGCGATGTTCGGCGCGCGCTTCATCGCTCAGCGAAAACCAGGACTCGGCGATATCGCGGACGCGCTCCAACTCCCTCTGCATTTCGGCGTGCTTGGTCTCCATCAGTTCTGCGCTGGCATCTTTCGGTACATAGATTGGCGGAGCGAATAGCATGAGCGTGCGAGAGAACGGTTTCGGCATCAGAAAATGGTCCCACGTTTTCTCAAACGTCTTCCCCCGTTCGACCCCCACGTGAAACACGAGGATCGGACATCCCGTTTTCCGCGCCAGCATCACCGGTCCCGGCTTGGCCACATACCGCGGCCCGCGTGGTCCGTCAATCGTAAACGCGCAATCGACGCCTTCTTCCAAACGCCGCGCCATCACCGCTAGTCCGCGCAGTCCCCCGCGCGAAGAGCTTCCTTGCGCCGTCCCGTATCCCAGCCACTCGATCACTTTGCGCGTCCATTGCCCGTCGAACGCCGTCGTATTCATCACCACCACGCCGTGGTTTCGATACCACCACACCACTGGGATAATCACGCGGTGCCAGAACGCCCAGATGCATTGCTTCCTTGCCGCGTACACGCGCTCGGCATGCTGCCAGCCCAGCACTTCGTAGCGCAGTGTCGGACCCAGCATTCGAATCACGCTGTAAACCGCGGCGGCGATAATCGGAATCTGCACGCGCCGCGACCACGGCAGATCAGGCAGCCGTATGTCGTAGTGCACATTCACGGGTTCCTCGCCTGATTTCTTTGTGGCCTCGACGGCTGCGTCGGGTGTCGTCATCATCCTCTACGTGCGGGTGCAAGGCCGCCGAAGTATAGTATAGGCGAGACTTTCTGGCTCCGTGACGGGGAGTATCACCGAGTGACGGCCTTCTCCAACTCGTTCGAATGCCGGCGCCGGGCCGCAGTTCCTGCGGCCTGCATGGCCATCCTCTGCGCTGCGCTGCTAGACGCAACCGCCGCGCGCCCCGATGAACAGCCTTCCGACTCCGTGGGCGTCATCGACGGTGAAGCCATCGCTGTAAACGGACCCATGAGCGTCGAGGTCGTCCACGGCCAGGCGAAAACCGTCCTGCGCAGCGGCAGCGACGTGCGCGTCAAATCCGGCGCCGCACGCATCGATCTTGTGGAAGGCGGCCAGATCAGCATTTGCGGTCCGGCGCATCTGTTGGTCCTCAAATCCGGTGGTTCGCTGACGATCGCCCTCGATACCGGCACGATTCACGCACACATCGAGCGCGAGCTCTCCCTGACCATCTACACTCCTCAAATCCAGGCGCAAGCCGTCGCCATTGGCGATGGCCCGCAAGACCTCCTGCTTGGTTTCGACACCGCGGGCGCCATGTGCATCCGTGCGAATCGCGGCGCCGTCCGCCTGGAGCAGCAGTTGACCGGGCAGAGTGTGCTCGTCCCCCAGGCTGGCGACGTTCTCCTCCTCAACGGGCAGCTCGGCAGCCTTCGCACCAGCCCCGGCAACTGCGCCTGCGATCTACAAGCAGCAAAAGGAACTCCTCCACCGCAGCCCGAGGTCGGCCAGCTCGCGACCACCGAGGACGTGCGCAAGAGAGCCCCAGACGCAAGGCCGAACACCCCGCCCGCAACTGTCGAAACGTCCCCCGCCCGGGAAGAGCCCGTCTATCAGGTTTTTATGCCGCCGCTGATCTACGACGCCAACGCCAAAGTCCAGCCGGAGATCGATCCGAGGATGATCGTTCTGGTGCGGCGCGTGCGCGTACGGCCCACGCTCATTTTCCAAGGCCGCGTGGAAGGCGTGGCCGTCGCCGTCACGCCAGTGCCCTCGCCCACGTCCACACCGGCCGCCGGGGCCAATGCTCCGAAGCCTGAAGTCCCTGTCAGCGTTTCCTTTGTCGATCGTGTCCGTAATCTCGTCCGCAAACTGTGGCCGAGTGGCTCCTAACCGGCTCTCTTGGCCATGGCGGGATTGCCTTCCTCGCGCGGCAGAATCTCAAGCCACTGTCCTATAGAACAGTAGAACAGTCGGGCACTCGCCCCTGCGTAATCTGCCGGCGCCGCATAATCTGTGCTACTTTTTTTTAAGGGGAAGCGTCTCTTTCGCACGGGGCACTTCCTGGCATCTTTGCGGCAAATCAAAATCAAGTGGAGTTGACGCACGTGAAGCGAGTTCTTGGGAATCGCGCCGTCTCCGGATCTTCTTGCACTGTGATTTGCGCACTGTGCCTCTCCCTTGTGGTAACCGGCTGTAAATCTGGCTCCTACGCTCCGCCGCCAGATACCATCGCGCCGACTGCGCCGGCGAGCCTGACTGCCACCGTCGCCTCGGACACCCAAATCAATCTTGCTTGGATGGCTTCTACCGATAACGTCGGCGTCACCGGCTACACGGTCGAGCGCTGCACGGGCGCGACCTGCTCGAACTTCGCGCAAGTATCCGCACCAACAGCCACCACCTTCAGCGACATGGGCCTGACCGCTTCCACGTCTTATTCATACCGCGTGCGCGCCACCGACGCCGCCAACAACCTGAGCGCCTACTCCAGCACGGCCAGCGCCAGCACTCCTGCTCCGCCGGACACCACCCCGCCCACAGCGCCCGCAAACTTGACGGCAACCGCTGCTTCAGCGTCGCAGATAAACTTGGCGTGGACCGCTTCGACCGACAACGTTGCCGTGACCGGCTACCGGATCGAGCGCTGCCAGGGAGCTGGATGCTCGAATTTCGCTCAAATCGCCACGCCCACAACCACCACCTTCAGCGATACTGGCCTGACCGCTTCCACGTCTTATTCATACCGCGTGCGCGCCACCGACGCCGCCAACAACCTGAGCGCCTACTCCAGCACGGCCAGCGCCAGCACTCCTGCTCCGCCGGACACCACCCCGCCCACAGCGCCCGCAAACTTGACGGCAACCGCTGCTTCAGCGTCGCAGATAAACTTGGCGTGGACCGCTTCGACCGACAACGTTGCCGTGACCGGCTACCGGATCGAGCGCTGCCAGGGAGCTGGATGCTCGAATTTCGCTCAAATCGCCACGCCCACAACCACCACCTTCAGCGATACTGGCCTGACCGCTTCCACGTCTTATTCATACCGCGTGCGCGCCACCGACGCCGCCAACAACCTGAGCGCCTACTCCAGCACGGCCAGCGCCAGCACTCCTGCTCCGCCGGACACCACCCCGCCCACAGCGCCCGCAAACTTGACGGCAACCGCTGCTTCAGCGTCGCAGATAAACTTGGCGTGGACCGCTTCGACCGATAACGTTGCCGTGACCGGCTACATGGTCGAGCGCTGCACGGGAGCAGCCTGCTCGAACTTCGCGCAAATCGCCACACCGACTGGCACCACCTTCAACGACACTGGCCTGACCGCTTCCACCTCCTATTCCTACCGCGTGCGCGCCACCGACGCCGCCAACAACCTGAGCGCCTACTCCAGCACGGCCAGCGCCAGCACTCCTGCTCCGCCGGACACCACGCCACCGACTGCACCAACAAACCTGACAGCCAGCCCGGCTACGGACACACGGATCAATCTTTCATGGACGGCCTCGACCGATAACGTTGGCGTGACCGGCTACATGGTCGAGCGCTGCACGGGAGCAGCCTGCTCGAACTTCGCGCAAATCGCCACGCCGACTGGCACCACCTTCAACGACACTGGCCTGACCGCTTCCACCTCTCATTCCTATCGCGTGCGCGCTGCCGACGCCGCAGCGAATCTCAGCAGTTATTCCAGCACGGGAACAGCCTCGACGGCAGCGGGACCGATCAGTGTGACGATCACACCGGTGCGCGGTGGAGCGACTTTTTCCCAATCCTTGAATTTTACCGCGAACCTTCAGAACGACGTCAGCGCGGCCGGTGTGGCATGGACGGCTTCCGGCGGGACTTTCAGCAGTCAGGGGAACACCGCCGCGACGTTCGTCGCTCCAAACGCTGTAGGCAATGTCACCATAACGGCCACGAGCGTTGCCGACGCGACCAAGAGCGCCTCCGCGATCTTCGCCGTAACCGACCTCACGGGTGTCACCACTTATCACAACGATCTCTCGCGCGACGGAGCCAACACGCACGAATTGGCGCTGACCACTTCCAACGTCAAGACCACCACCTTCGGCAAGCTCTTCTCGTGCAGCGTGGATGGCGCCATCTACGCCCAACCACTGTGGGTTGCCAACCTTACCATCGGCACCACCATGCACAACGTCATCGTCGTCGCCACACAGCACGATAGCGTTTACGCGTTCGATGCGGACAGCAATGCGAATCCTTGCGTGCCGTTCTGGCATGCCAATCTGATCGACTCTGCTCATGGCGGCACGGCGGGTGAAGGGTCGGTGGCATCCAGTTCCGGGGGCCTCGTAGGCGCTGGTTTTGGCGATATCACTCCCGAAACCGGTATCACCGGCACGCCGGTCATCGATCTCGGCACCAACATGCTCTACGTCGTCAGCAAGTCGGCCATCGCAAATCCACTCTCTTTTTTCCAGCGACTCCACGCGCTGAATCTGACGAACGGAAATGAAAAGACGGGCAGCCCCGTTGCGATCGACAACTCCATATCCGTCCCCGGAACCGGAGACGGAATGGTAAACGGCAAGGTAACGTTCGATCCTCGAAATGAACATCAGCGGCCCGGCCTCTCTCTGGTCAACGGAGTTGTTTATATCGCCTGGGCCTCGCACGAGGACCGCGATCCTTATCACGGCTGGATTATCGGGTATAACGCAACGACGCTGGCACTGGTACCGGGTGCTGTTTTCAACACGACTCCCAACCATGTGGGGACCGTCTCCTACTCGCGAGGCGGCATCTGGATGGGCGGAGGCGCCCCAGCGGCGGATAGCAGCGGCAATCTTTATTTCTTGACGGGCAATGGAACGTTTGACGCCGCCTCAGGCGGTTCCAACTATGGCGACAGCACCATGAAACTCAGCACTACTGCTGGGTTGAGCGTGGCGGACTGGTTCACACCGGCGGACCAGGCCAGCCTGGACGGAGCAGACAACGATCACGGCTCCGGGGGTGCCGCAATTCTTGTCGATCAGCCAACGAGTCCTGTTCAACATTTGGTGATCGGCGGAGGCAAGGAAGGCAATCTCTTTCTTCTGAACCGCGACGCGATGGGAAATTACGGTGGGAGTACAAATCCAGCTAATTCAAAAGCGATTCAGATCTTCAGTGTTGGCAACGGAATCTTTTCTACGTCCGCCTTCTGGAACAACTCCCTGTACATCGCACCAGCCGGGGGGCCGCTGCAAGCCTATCCTTTCATTCCCACCACTGGAATATTCAACCCAGGTATGGCGACTTCCGCTGCCGTCTCCTTCGGCTTTCCCGGGGCAACACCTTCCATTTCTGCCAGCAGCGCAACCACCAATGGCATCGTGTGGGCGGTGGACAGCCGCACGTTCTGCACTCCGCAGTCTCCAAGCTGCGGGCCAGCCGTGCTTCACGCCTTCGATGCAACCAAACTCTCAACAGAACTCTGGAACAGTTCCCAGGCCGCCAGTGATAAAGCGGGCTTCGCGGTGAAGTTCACCGTTCCCACCGTCGCCAACGGCAAGGTCTACATCGGCACCCGCGGCAACGATACCGGAACCGGCACCTCCTCCATCCCCGGCGAACTGGATGTTTACGGACTCAAGCCCAACTGACTCACTCCAACTTTTCCTTGATTTTCCTTAACGTCCCGGTACACTAGCATCCAGGTAAATCTGCGCAACATTCTGGGATCGGCCCTTGTCACGGCAGCCCGGTACCCATTGATTGCCCACTAAGGTAGTTATTTAGAATCCACACTTCTGAGAGAGACCAAGAAAGACGCTTCTAACCCGACTTCCGCGGCCGAAGGTCATTTTTTCGCTTTTTAGACAGACAAGTCCTCTCGTTTCAGCCAAACCCTACTGGAAGTCGTAAATAGTGACGAATGTAAATTGTATTTCTCTTGACATGATTGTTGTATATGGTATATGTAGTGTCCTGTGTATCTCCGCAAAACCAGCAAGACTCACAAGGGCAAAACCTACACCAACTTCCTCCTCGTCGAGTCTCAACACA
>Ga0193733_1000026_pt1 | contig 70178 bp, 43 predicted proteins | sample U1s2metaG_FD_145076 | JGI IMG/M metagenome (GOLD analysis project Ga0193733, IMG submission 145076) | Soil microbial communities from a riparian zone of the East river system, Colorado, United States - U1s2 | ecosystem: Environmental > Terrestrial > Soil > Riparian zone | place: USA: East River...
TTACGGGCGAAAGAAGATGCAGGGGTCTTCTCCTGGGTTCATTGTGGAGCTCACGTGCGAACGCCGCCGCGTTAACACCCATAAATGCAACAAAGGCCCCGAAGTTGAGTAGCTCAGCGCCGCGCGTATAGCTGATCGCACAAGCCCCCATTAGTGCCACAGCCCCGATGAACACTACGTTGTTAGCAGGAATCCGACGCCGCGGTTCAAGCACACCAAAAAACTTCTCGGGAATCGCTTTCCCACGACCCATACCGTAGAGCAAGCGAGCCGACGCCAACTGTGCGCCCATCCCAGAACCGATATTCGCCAGTAGCAGAGTGGAATTGATCAGGTGAAACAGGAGAGGCCCGCCCGCTCTTCCGGCAACATAGGCATAAGCGGTATCCACTGTCTGCGGTGAGAAGACTTCTCCGCGTGGCCAAATGAGCTGGGCAGCATAGACTTCAAGCGAGGCTACAACGCCAGTGATGAGGCACACCAGGACAGTGGCCCGCAGAATATCCCGGCGCGGACTCTCAGCTTCCTCAGAGAGAGTTGTGATGCCATCGAATCCCATGTATGTGAGGACAGCGATCGATGTGCCGGAGAATAATGCGGCGGGCGAAAACGTCACCGGATCGTAAAACGGATGGGTGTAGAACTCGGCGCTCTGCGGACCCTGATGCTGCAGGTATCTGAATGCGGCGATGAAGAAGATGACGATGACCACAGTCATCGCCGCTGCCATTCCTTCATTGATCCTCGCCGAGGTGCGGATGCCGCGAAGGTTGAGAACCGTGAAGAGGAGCGCAAAGAATGCGGCCGCTCCCCAATATGGTAGCGCCGGAACTATGTTCTGAGCTGCCTTACTGCACCAGATCACGCAGATCAGGGGACTGAAGATGTATTCCATCAACATTCCCCACCCGGTGATATATCCCATTATGGGACGGAGCTCACGGCTGGCGTAGGTGTAGGCGGAGCCCGCGCTTGGGTAGGCGCTGGCCATCCGTCCATAACTGATCGCCGTGAATGACATAGCCACCATGCCGATCAAAAGTGTGGTGACGACATGCCCGCGGGCTTCGTTGTTCACAATGCCGAATACTGGCATCGGGGCTGTCGGCTGAATCAGAACGATCCCATAGATCAGGAGATTCCATAGGCTCAGGCTGCGCCGGAGTCGTGGCGGTTGAACATCAGTTAAAGTTGGCTCTGAAAAATCCACAACAATTTCTTCCTGTTAGTAATTTCCTCTACGCGAACGGGTCACGATTGATGCACGTCGTTCCTTCGCAAGAGCGCTGCGAACTCTTTAACCTTTAGTTCAACAACGCTGCCAAGCGGGCTTTCCCGTAGGCGCACCGCTTTGCCGAGATGAAACTCCCGAACCCGTGTCTGTTGGCGAATTGAATTCACGTGCTCAAGGTTGAGCCCTCCTCCGGCAAGAATCTGGATCTGCGGATGGGCTCTCTTCCGATATACCTCCAGGCGACGTACTCGCTCACGCCAGTCCCCGTCTCCGCCATGCGTAAGAATGCGATCGATACGAGACACCGTCTTCAGCTCCGAGATCGCGTGCAGCGGATGCAGGATTGTTTCGAATGCATGGTGAAACGTTGCGTGCAGCCCGGGCACGCAGCCGAGAATGGGAGTCGTGGAATGCAGATCAACTTTGCCTTGATGAGTGAATCCCAGCACCAATCCATCCAATGGCAGGCGTGCCATTTCGAGGGCCCGCGAGCAGAGTTGGTCGAGCTCAGTGTTTTCCGTGATTTGGTAGTCGTCTTTTTCTCGCAAGATGACTCGCGCGGGTATGCGCACCGCGTCCAGGATCTCCTCAACCAGCTTCACAGAAGGCGTGAGGCCACCCCTCGCAGGATCGCGAATAATTTCCAGACGAGTAGCGCCACCGCGCTCAGCCTGAAGCGCGTCTTGGACGGAACAGACAATCACTTCCAAAACATAGTTCACGACGTGCCCCTGCTCCGCTTGGACATTGTCAGATTAGTTGTGCTTTTGCCCTCAGCCAGACTTGTGTCGTTTAGTGGCGATTTCAGAGAAAGATGTTCAGGAGGTCGGGTCTGCCACACTTGGGCAAGTTGCGCAGTCGCGACGGACAGGCCAGCTAGTATCGCTATGATCGCCACTGTGCGGAGCAACCCGCTCATCTCGAACTATCCTCGCTGGAGAACGGTTCCAGATCCGTTTCCTGGATCACTGTGTTACGTAATACGCCAAGGCCATCCACTTCAACCTCCACTACATCGCCGTCTTTCAGGAAAACCTTCGGGTCAGCGTAGTAGCCGATACCTCCTGGGGTGCCGGTACTAATGACATCACCGGCTTCCAGCGTGAGCGTCTGCGACAAGAACGAAAGCAACTGTGCCGGTTTGAAAAACAATTGTCCGGTATTTGAGCTCTGACGGACTTCGCCATTGAGCCGCAGTGTGATTGCGAGATTATCGGGATTGGAGACTTCATCGGTCGTAACCAGCCATGGACCGAGCGGAGCAAAGCCGTCGCAGTTCTTTCCGCGAAACCACTGTTTATCTTGGAACTGCAAATCTCGCGCGCTCACGTCATTCATAATGGTGAAGCCCGCTATGTGGCGCCAAGCATCCTCAACTGACACTCGCTTAGTGCGGGATCCGATCACGAACGCGAACTCTGCTTCGTAGTCCACTTGCTGGCTTATTACCGGCAAAGGAATCTGTTCCTTATTGCCGATCGCAACCGACGCCAATTTCGAGAAGAAAATGGGGGATTCAGGCGGAGGCAACTTATTCTCGGCTGCATGGTCTGCATAATTGAGGCCGACACAAAAGATTCGGCACCGCTCGTCCACCGGTGGCCCATATCGGATTTCATCGATCATGGGACCCGTCTTGATCCAACTGGCATCCTCGTTGACGTGCCGTTGGGCGCGGAGCATCGAATCCCTTCCGGCGCGCAGCAGAGCGGAGACCGAGCTGAACCGCGAATCTGCCGGAAAAGCTTTTGTGAGATCCAATATTTTCTCCGCAACGATGGTCCCAAGGTGCGCAGTCGTTTGCCATTGCGGGTAGTAATTCAGCAATTTCATCGCTACTTTATGGCGCGACAGGCGCTGCATCCTCCTGTGAAACTGCCGATCCGCGGAGGGCTCCGAAGACGCCACGCCGTTTCCACCTGCGTAGGAAAATGAAAAAGCTCGCACCTGCTATAGCCATATTCACGATGGCGCCTCGCCAGTGCCTGCCAAAGAATTCGGCAGTGGCCGCCGTGCTGGTTGCGCAAAAGATAATTCCCAATGCACATTCGTAAATGTCTCGGCGCAGCTCGACGCGAGCAGCTTGCCGCTCCACGTCGGGAAGAACACGCGTGATCTCTCCCCACAGACCTGGCGGCCGACAAAGCCGGTAAAAATTCTCCAGGACCTCTTTCTTTTCCGGCGGCGTCAGCATGGTTACCGCAATGATTACAATCCATCCCGCGCCAAAGATCATGAGAAAGCCCTGCCAGAAAGGGCGACTGGCATAGCCCAGTGGAAACCAGATGATGTAGCTCATGGGAAGACCGATCACCAGAGCAGCGATCTCTCCCCAGATGTTCAGCCGCCACCAGAAAAACCGCAGCCATGCGAGCGGAAGAATGAAGGCGATCATCACATTGTTGATGAAGAGAAACCAGGACATCATTTCGTGCACAAGCACGTAGCCGACAAACACGGCGAGGGTGAGCAGCAAGAGCGTCGCAATCCTGCCGGCCCATGCATAGTGACGGTCGCTAGCTTCTTTTTTGATCAGCCGTTTGTAGAGGTCATTGATTAGATAGGAAGCTCCCCAATTCATCTCCGTGCTGATGGCCGACTGATACGAAGCCAATTCCCCCGCTACTAGCAATCCGGTCAGCCCTGGAAAGCTGTATCTCCGCACCAGCTCGCCCCATACTTGCTCGCCGGCGACGGAATGACGAGGGAAAGCCGCAGCGGCAATCAATCCAAGAAAGAAGAACGGGATTACGCGCACGACCAGCGACAGGAGAGCATTGAAGAGCTGTCCAACCTGGGCGTGGAACTCGTTGCGCGCCGCCATAAACTTCTGCGCTGTGAAGCCTTCGCCGCCAGCGGGAGAAGCAGCGAAGAACAAACCTTGCAGTACCAAGGCCAAGATCGTCAGTTTGCTGAACTCACCACCCGGGGGAATGGCGTCGAAGAATGATGTTCCAGCGTTCTGGGCCACAGCCGAATAGACTGCGGAAAGGCCTCCCATACGGTGGATCAGAAACGGAATAAAGATGAGATTGGCAAGGATGAAAAGGACAAACTGAAATATTTCGGAATAAACGGCGCCTAGCAGTCCGCCCAGGACGGTGTAGACCAAAGTGAGACTCGCAGCGAAAGCTATCACCGTACCGTTGCTCCAGCCGAGAATGGGTCCGACCGAGTGGGTAAGCCATCCGGTAACGTACGCCATGAGCAGGACCGCCCAGCCAAAGCTGAAATAGATGGCGGCGATCGAACGGAACACGCTTGCAGCACGGCCTCCGTAACGCACTTGAACAAATTCAGCGGTAGAAACGATCTTGAGTCGCCGCCAGAACTTCGACCAGAGCACTGCCACTAGCGGCATCCAGATCACCCACGGAATCCACCACCACCAATTTCCGAGGAGCCCGTCAGAGAAGGTCAGCATGGTGAAAGCTGAGGCCGATCCCGCGGACGTAAACGTGGCGACTGCCGAAAAACCGATAGCCCACCAGGGCAATGAACGACCGGCCATGAAGTAACCTTCAATTCCACGGCTGGCCCGGCGGGTAAAGTAGATCCCTATGAGCAATGCGCACAGGGAATACAGTCCAACTACCGCCCAATCGAGAGTCCTCATGCCTGGCTGACGCTTTCCGCAGGCGAAATAAGTTGGAGGTCACGATCCCGATTGAGACGCCTGATATAAGCCGGCATCTCCCTTGTCATAGCGGCAACTCCATCGCTCGATTCACAAAAGCATGAGCTGCAAAAAAGGCTGATGCCAACGATTCACGACGCGTGAGAGCGCGCTGTGCGGGAACCGCTTCGTATTCAGCGCCCTCAGTCGCCAGCATGCCCCCATTGAACTCCACGATCAAAACCCGTGCGCCAAGCTGGTGGACCCAATAGTCTTCGTAGTATCTTTCCGCAGGTTTGGCATATGGACGTGGTGGACGATCGTGGAACTGAAGCTTCTGTGCCGTCCATGCATGCTGCAGGGCTACGGCAAGTTCCGTTTCCAGTTGCGCCAGAACTCCCGTCGAGTACACCGTGGGTGCAAACACCTCTGTGGGATACATGAAATTGTGAAAATCGGCAAAGACCGCGGGACGCACCCGTTCTAGTATTTCCTTCAATGCTCGTGTTTGCGGACCATGAGTGTCACCCCAATCGAACCACATGTCCAGGCCGTCGTCGGTGAGGCTGGAGCCAAGAAGATTTCCCGTGGATTCCCATTCTGCAATCTGCTCTGGCGTAAAGCGCATAGGCGGCTTCTTCACGTAGGTTCCGTAGAAAAAATGATTCGGCTCGTTGGCTTCCGCGAAAAATCTTTCTTTGTTCTCTGAGGTCCATTCTGGGATCCATGTTCCATGCCAGGAGTCGGGAAAGTGTTCGGAGAAACGCTGGGCTCCCCCAGGATTGACCAGGGGAAATACGTGCAACGTGACCTTTTCTAAGACGCGGGAAGAGTCAAGCTGAGTGTCAAATGGCTTTGTGCCGTTTAACAAGGCATCGAGATATGCCAGCAGGCCGCGTGGCCCAGTAGGTTCATCTCCGTGCATGCCTGACATAATCGCAATTTGTTTCGGACCAGTTCCCATGCGGAATCCATAGACAGGTAGGCCGGTGCCGGAGCGAGTCAACTCGATGAAGCCGCAGACATCGCGACGAGTTGCCGCAAGTTTACGGAAACGGTCAAGCCCATCCTTCGCATCGAAAAACCAATAGCGCTCTTCCTCAGGTGACCAGTGAAGAAATCTGCCGCGCGTCGAAAGCAGAGCTGTTCCAGATGGCTTCGACGACATGGTGTTGCCCTCTCCGTCTTTCTCTCGATCTCTTTGGCCAATCAGGTAGATCCTGTTCTTTGGCAAAAACGGCCGAGCCGCGAGGCTGGAACCCACGTAACGGAGCCAATCGCGCCGCGTCATTGCGACTTCTCCGCGGCTTTAGCCCGAGCATCGCCGCATCGCCCACCTACAGAAGAAGTGCCCTCGCGGGTGAGGCTTCGGGCGATTTGAAGCAGCGGATCCGGAGGTTCCAGTGAGATCTTCCATATGATGGCACCGTCGGCCAACTCACACGTCTGCTGCAATGTCTGCTCGAAAATCGGCGCTGCCGGAGGACCCTGCTTGTGCCAAGACGTCCAGTGGGCATATACCCCGCCATAGACAGGAAAGCGACCAGCAGCGGCAGTTTTGGCCTGCTGCAGCGACGACGCTAGCCCGGTGACCGTATCCAGCTTGCTCCACCATAACCAGACGCCATCCACGCACCCGCTCATGCGGTCAGCGAAAGCTCGATCCAAGCTGTAAATCGTGGGTACGAACAATAGTTTGGGGTTGATTGCCTGCTTCGCTTTAAAGATGCGGCAAATGTAATCGCGAGAAAAAAGCTTCCCATTTTCTCCTTGGTCAAGGTCATCGATATTGGCACCGCGTAGATGTGGGTAGCGCAAAGAAAGCATTGCTAGCTCTTCCACCCAGGCAACGAAGTTGTGTTTGTACGGCGCCGAACTACCTTCGGTGGGAGGAATGAGAACTGGCCATTCATCGATACCGACCGCATCGGCAGCTGCAACGAGTGCCTGGAATTCAGCCCAGGTGTAAGGCGGAGCAGTGGTGATGGGCATCGCATGACATCTGAAGCTGTCCCGCTTCAAAAGTTCCATCGTCCTTGATACGTCGAGGGTCTGGTCGGGCTTACGTACCGGTTCTGACCATGCACACGGCGCCGCGCCCAGTGCATGCCGGTCGCTGACGCTTGCTGCGCCCGCACGGTGGGCTGCGGTCTGACCCAGAGCCGCAACACTGAGCCAGAGCCATAAACAGCTGAATCTGATCCCAACTCGTTTGTACATTAACCTTCTCGGTCAGCGTTAATGGCAATTTCAAAAACTCGTTCTGCACGTATCGGTCCGATGCGAGCGACATCGCGCAGGCAAGTGTCAGAAAGTGTAGCGGAGCGCCATCTGGATGATGCGCGGCGTCCAAAGATTTTCTTCACCCAAAGGAGCAGTGATGCTTGTTCCTGGCCGCGGAACCAGCGCACCGAAGTTGGCGAACGCGAACACGTGCTGAGGCACGCGCTGTACGGAATGCCAGCTCGAGAAGATATTGAAAATGTCCAACCGGTATTGCAGGTTGTGGCGCTCGGCGAATGGGAAATTCTTGAGAAACGACACATCCCCTCTGCGGTACATTGGCGCCCTCAGGATGTTGCGCCCAGTGTTCCCAAAAGATCCCAAAGGAGGCGCAGTAAACGCGGCTTCATTGAACCAGTCGGTCAGAGTTTGCGGAGTTCCATGCGGATCTTGTCCGGCTGCCAGATTGGCCCGCAGGCGGTCACCGAAAGGATCACCCGTGAGGTCAGTCTGCTGGCCGCGGCTACAACAAAAGATGCTAAACGGCACGCCGCTGGCAAGAGTAACGATGCCGCTCGTCTGCCAGTTGCCTAAAATCCAATTAGTTGCCCCAAGCGAAAAATGTTTCCCCTTGCCCACCGGGAAATCGTACACATAGGAGAGTACAACCCGGTGAGTCTGGTCGAAGTCGGCCGGACCATAGTCGCCCCCGAGGTTGTGTGTGTCCTGAATCTCGTTGCTTCCGCCGCTGCCGTTTGAGAAGGTGGCGATTTCAGAATTTATGTCCAATGCCCTGGACCAAGTGTAGTTCGCTCGCAGATTGAGTCCGTACCTGAGACGCTCTTCTACTCGAACTTGCAGCGAATTGTACGTGGAGTACAGCACATTGGCGTTGGCATAAGTCCCCAGAGAACTGGGCCCAAGATTTGGGAATGGAATTCTGGTATCGATCGGCTGAAACGCAGACCCCGTCGCAGTGCAGCCCGAGAATGTGCCACTGGCCTGGGAAGCATCGACGAGGCTGTTACAAACTGCACCGTTGGAAAGCGTGTCCGGCGCGGAAGGCAAGGTTCCGTCATTAAAAAAGTACTGGATGGGTTCATGCAGCGAACGGGAACCAACGTAACCAATATCAAGCAGCAGATCCTGTGTAACGGCGTACTGCGTATCGAGGCTCCATTGTTGAATGTAAGGAGGCTTGTTCAGTGGCCATTCCGATTGAAAGCCACCTTTCCGCCATCCCGGAGTGAAGTCCAGTGAATTCGGAGCGATCGTCACGGGGGGCAAGAACAGCGTGTTCAAAGCAAAGGGCGAAGCCGATTCCGCGCCAGACGCAACGGTACTTGCATAAAACGGGTTTCGCTGAAATACATATAAGAGATTGCCGGCGTAGTTGGAGGTATCGTAGAAACGCATGTACAGATCGTCGTACATTCCGTAGCCGCCGCGGACAACGAATCGGTCTGAACTAAACGGGCGAAACGCGAAGCCGACCCGAGGTAAGAAGTTATTAACCCTTCCCGAAACCAGCTTATTGCTCGTGCAACACTGAAAATAAATGGCGCGCGCTGTGGGATCGTTGGTGCCGTAAGTGTCAACGAAGTTCTTGTCAGCCCAGGTGATGCCACCTCCGTTGGCAAAAGTTATCACCGAGCCGCTGTTATCGAGAGCATGGAAGCTCACGGGCACTTCATAGCGCATTCCGAGATTCAACGTAAGGCGCGGAGTGACCCTCCAGTCGTCCTGAAAGTAAAAACCCATGTCGGTGCCGCGTAGATTGATAGGAGCCGTCAGGGGCCTGGGAGCTGCCACGGTACGCGGAAATCCGAGCAACAGATCGGCAGCAGCATTGCCGTTTACGGCGCTCGGCGCGCTGCCAGCCTTCGTAGGATCAGAGGACGTATACGCTCCATTGAAACTTAGCGTGCCGAAAGTGCCGAAACCGGAAAAGTTCTGGAGTTGAATTCGACGGAACTCGGCGCCCACATTGAATGTATGCCGGCCGTGCACCCAAGTAATGTTTCCTGAATACTGATAGACGTTATCAGTTTCGTGATTGGCATTGTTTCCCTGCACGGGAGCGTTGTAGGACGATGCGACGGTGACAATGGGAATTCCGAAGAACCCGGGGGGATTGGGTTCGTTCGTGAGCCCAAGCTTAGATCGCACGCTGGAATCAAACGCACCAGGGGCACCATTGTTGTAATTCTCGCGAGTGTATCCGACCTTAAATTGACCTACCAAGTTATTGGTGAAGTTTCGCTGGTATTGCAATCCGAAAAGATAGGAATGGACCACAACGTTTGTGCTGAGGAGAGGCAGGGGTGACAGGGTGGTTTCATTGTGGCGTCCGGCATTGCCGGTAAAAAAGAGTTGGTCCCTATCATTAAGACGATGATCAATTCGGGCTGTGGTCACATTTGTGTTCAGAGGATGCGTCGCGCTACCGGCGAAATTCAGGCACGGCAGAGTGCAGGTAATGTTCGGGGAGGGATAGATCAGATTCAGAAGACTCAGGCCTTGAGAACTGATTCTACCAGAGGGGATTTTGTTGCCTGCAAACTGAGCACGGCCGGTGGGATCCGTCGCGCTGGATGGCAACGAACCCGTCGTGGCGGGGTCATAAATCGGGAACGGCCAATCAGAAAAATCTCCCTGCCGCTCTTGTGCACTCGGCACCTGGAACTGCTGCGCAGCGGTGGTTTCCCGGAGGCGTCCTCCTTCATAGCTACCAAACCAGAAAGTTCGGTTCTTTCCGTTGTACAGTCCAGGCATCCAGACTGGCCCCCCTAGTTGGAAGCCGAACTGGTTCTGCTTACGAGGAGGGTTAGGAAGACCCGTAAAATTGGGAATCTGCGATTTCAAAAATGTGTTGACGGGATTCTTGGGCTGGAAGGCAGAATTCTCGATGAAATCGTACGCTCCCCCTTTAAACTGGTTGGTTCCCGACTTGATGGCCACGTTGACTTGTCCGGAGCCAAACCCGTATTGAGCTGAGTACAGACCGTTCTGTAGCTTAAACTCCTGAATCGTATCGGCGGGCGGAACGTTCGTTGGACGGCTAAAGAAGAGATCCGTATCGGTGATGCCGTCGATGATGTAACTGATCGAAGCTGGCCGCGCCCCATCCACGCTGACAGACTGAAATTGAGTGTTCAATGCGTGAGGATCAAAAAGAGTAGCCTGGATGCCACCAGACGCTGCCGTCACGCCGGCGTTGGTTGCCAGCAAATTCGTAAAATCTCGACCGCTGATCGGCAGCGACTGAATTTGCTCTTCGGTGATGACCCCACCGATGGTCGAATTGTCGGATTGCAGCATCTGACCATTTGTGCTGACCGTGACCTGCTGCTCCACCGTACCCACTTGCACGGTGAAATTCTGACGCAGCGTCTGATCAACCTGCAGAGTGAGTCCTTTTGCGGCCGCCGTTTGAAAACCTTTGACTTCAACCGTGACGTCGTAAGTGCCTGGAATCAAATTCACGACCACATAATCACCAGTGGACGTCGTAAGGAAGGTGCTTCCGATTCCAGTATTCACGTTTCGAACGGTGACTTTCGCACCTGCAACAGTGGCTCCTGAACCATCTTCCACATGTCCGAGAATGCTTCCTCGTTCGTTTTGTGCGATGAGCGGCAGACTCATTAAAAGCAAGAACAGCAATCCAAACGACGGCTTGATCGATCGCGACATGACGTTTTCTCCTCGGCTGGGCATCAGGGTCATGTGTTCTACTGCGTAGAACGCGACTTCCTGGGCGGACATATTCTTTATCGCTATGCGCTGCTAGTTGTCAAGCGTTATCACATTGTGTTGAAATAAATTGGCGTTCTATGCAGTAGAACGCAATTCATGAGCTGAGGCAGATTGCGCTTTACACCTAGCCCCAAATCTTGCAAACTACTCAGCGGGATCATTGGAAATTGCCGGCCAATAACCACATTGAGGTAATCGCACGAATGATGCGCGTGCTTGAGACTTTCGACGGCGAGCGCGAACTCACCCTGGCAACTTTGGCGGCGCGATCCAAGCTGGTTAAAAGCTCTGTCTATCGCATCCTCTTCACGCTGGAACGGCTGGGATACGTAGGGAAGAACGGGGACGGACGCTATTCGATTACCTCCCGAATGGCGCGGCTAGCCGGGCGTGCTCGGCCTCACTCAGATTTGCCTAGTCTTGCGCAACCATTCATGGTGGAACTGGTGCGCAAGTTTCAGGAGACGATCAATCTCGGAGTGCTGGACGGCGATGAAGTGCTTTACATTCGAGTGCTCGAAAGCCCGCACGCCTTTCGCCTGGCCGCTCATGCCGGCATTCGCAGCCCTCTTCATTCGACCGCTTTGGGCAAGGCCTTGCTTTCCACTCTTGCGAAGAACGAAGTCGAAAAAATTCTGAAGAGTTACAACTTCCGACGCTACACTCGGAACACCATCTGCGATGCCTCACAATTCATGCGCGACCTGGCGCGCGTGCGGCGCCGTGGATACGCCGTGGATAACATGGAAGATTCTGAAGGAGCGCGCTGTCTCGGCGCTCCGATCTTTGATGGCGATGGCAGAGGAGTGGCCGCCTTGAGCATCTCAGGTCCCGTTTCGCGGGTCCGTCGCGCGCGTGACCCGGAAATGACCGCGGCTTTGGTCGCGGTCTGCCGCCAGATTTCCAAGCTGCTTGGTTACAGCACAGAACGCGCGAGTTTCGCGCGCTCGGGAGTTTGATCCCATGGACTTGGCGTTGGTTGGAGGTAATCCCGTCCGCACCCACCCCTTTCCCGCGTGGCCCTCATTCGGGGAAGATGAGGCGAACTCTCTCCTGGAGGTGCTCCGAAATGGCAGTTGGGGCGGTTACAGCGAAAAGGTAGCGGAGTTTGAGTCTGCTTTTTCTGCCTTGCACAGGACGAAGTATGCTGTTTCCTGTGCCAATGGCACGGTAGCCCTCGAGTCGGCGCTACACGCTGTGGGAATCAGCTGCGGTGACGAAGTCATTGTCCCCGCCATCACATTTGTCGCCACCGCTACATCTGTTTTGCTTTGTCATGGAGTGCCGGTCTTCGCCGATATTGACCCTGCAACTCTGAACCTCTCTCCAGCAGCAGCCGAGCACGCTATCAGCCCTCGTACGCGTGCGATCATCGTCGTGCATTTCGGTGGGCAGCCGGCTGACATGGATGCCTTCCAGTCTTTGGCGGAGCGGCATCACATTGCGCTGATCGAAGATGCCGCGCACGCGCACGGCGCGATTTGGCGGGGACTGCCGGTGGGCAATTTTGGCGTGGCCGCCACCTTCAGTTTCCAGGGCTTCAAGTTGGTCACCTCCGGAGAAGGTGGAATCGTGATCACCAACTCTTCCGAAGTTGCCGAGAAAGTCTGGGGTTACTGTAATCAGGGAAGACGCAAGGGCGGCGGCTGGTTCGAACATTTCACACTCGGCACAAATTACCGCATTACCGGTTTTCAGGCGGCGATTTTATCTCAGCAATTGCGGCGGCTGACAGAGCAAACTCGTGCGCGCGAGCAGAACGTCGCGTATTTTCGCGAACAGTTGCGCTCATTCTCCGGCTTCACGATTTCTCAGCCCGATCCGCGAGTAGATCGCCACCCGAACTACCTGGTTTCTCTTCGCTATCAACCTGCCGTGTTCCAGGGCGCCAACCGGGAGACCGTGATCCAGGCACTGCGCGCCGAAGGTATTCCCGCGCAACCCGTTTATCCCTATCCACTTTACCGCAACCCGCTATTCAGGAGTGAGAGCTTGCCACCTTGTAGATGTGGGACATGGCGCGCCACCCAGGACTATCACTCTTTATCCTTGCCCGAAAGCGAGCGCTTCTGCCGTGAAGGTTTGTGGCTGGAGCACAACCTGTTCCTAGGCACGCGCGACGATGTGGACGAGATCCTAACTGCTTGTCACAAACTGCAACAGAACGCTTCATCTCTCATTGCGTTTGAGCATGCGGATTCCACATTTGCTAAGCCTCACTAGTTACCATGTCAAAATTTTTACCTAAATGCTTGTCGCCCGTGCTGCTGGTTATGGTTACGGCCGCTATTCCGTTGTGTGCAATGAAGGCTCTCGCTCAACAGTCCAGCAAGCTGCCTGAGACGACACACTTTGCAAACTGGAGCTTTCATGAGGACTTCAGCAAAGGCCTTCCCGGATGGATCAGTTTTCCTCTTTCACAGGATGTTGGCTACGATCCGTCCATTTACACCGCCGAGCGCGCAGGAAGTTCAGTGCTGGTGAGAGATGTCATTGCCCAAGGGGAACACCAGTTACGACTAGGGATGTTGCGACCTTTGTTGTTTCATGCCACACCGGCATCAGTGTTTCTGCTGAAATATAGTCTTCAGGCGGCGGGCCGGGTCCTAAAAGCAAACTTCACAGTCAGTTCGGTCGCCGGAAAGCGATACGCAGCAGCACTGCCTTCGGCAACGGGGGAGCAGGAGCTCCAAATCGACGGACGAGCGCTGGGATTCGCAGCCGGTGGAGACGAAACTGAAGCTATCGTGATCGAGGCCCTTGTGGAGCAACCCGTATTGGGGTCCCACAATCAGCTTACGATCTTCGCTTTCGACGTTCAGGCGGAGCGCGTGTCGCCTGTCTCTTTGTCGTTGCCTCGTTTTGCGCGGTCACCGGGTATGCAGGTTCTAGTAGCTAATGAAGTTGTGGCTCCCGGAATGCCGTTGCAAATCCGAGCCACTGGACACCAGCCAGCGGTAGTGGTTCTGTACGACGGTTCCGGAGGCGAGGTCCTACGATCGAGTTTCATCGGCACAATCATTCCTGCAATCAACCACCGGTCTCCCGGTCTCTGGACGGCGAGGGTGGAGTCGGGACCTGACAGGACAGACTTCCGCTTCCTGGTCCTCGGTCGCGCTGATCCCCATCCGCGCGTTCTATTGAGCGCTCAGCGCGTGACACAGTTGAAAGCCGACACTCCATTGTGCGCTCTGATCCACGGCAGGGCGGAGCAATTGGCGGCAGCTATCGTTTTCAATCCGGCGGCAGGCGAAAACATCGATCGCCTCTCGACGATCTCCGTCCTTACCGGGCTCCCGCAGTATTTCACCTTGATGGAAAATTACAGCAATGCGTCGTCATTTGGAGCACTCGACTATGTTCTCAATCAAAATCAACAGGGGCTGGATATTGCGAGGAAAATATTGCTGGAGGTTTCAGCTTGGCCGACCTGGACCCCTCCCTGGTTCGCCAGCCATGGCCTGCACACATATTATGAGACCGGAATCTTCAGTCAGCGTCTGGCGCTGACTTATGACTTGATCTCGGACCATTTCAGTGCGCAGGAAAAGTCACAAATTGCGGAAGGGTTTCTGCGCAACTCTATCGAGCCGGCAATCAACGAATACTTCTTGAACGACCGCCTGCCTATTGGTGCAAGCAATCACATGGCTCATGCGGTGGGAGGCGCCATTGCGGATTGCATTACCCTCGAAGGGGATGTTCCCGATTGGAAAGAACGCTTTGCGCCTAGGCTGGCGCAGTTGCTTGTGAGCTATGAGCTGCTGATGAAGGGACTTTTTCCAGGTGACGGCAGCGAGGCTGAGCCTGCCGGATACGAGGATTTTGCAATGGAGGGCATGTCATGGGGAGCGGCTGCGCTCGAATCACTGGGAATTCATTCCCCCGGTATGAACAAGATGCTGCAGGCGTTTTGGTGGGAGCGCTATATTCGGATCCGAGCCGACCTGATGCTCGACAGTGGTGACTTTGATGGCGATTTGAGTGCCCTCACAGGCTTTGCCTGGAGTGCAGAACACACGCATGACCCCTCGCTTCGTGCATTCTATGAAACAGGCAACGACAGAACCCTGATGGGAGTATTTCGCTTGCAGAATACCGGACGCGCGCTAGAGTCGACTCCCGGGCTGCTGGATCTGGCCTGCTGCACGGGACCATCGACGACCCCGCCTGTGCCTCCGCCTTCGCGCGTCTTCCCGCTGAGAGGCAGCGCAGTGTTGCGCAGCGGTTGGAGCGAAGATGACACGGTAATCTCTTTGCGAGCCGGTCCGTGGTTCAATCATGAACACCATGACCAGGGAAGTTTCCAAGTAGCAGCATTCGGCGAAAAGTTGATTGCCGAGGCTGGCTATAGCGATTACTACAGGGATCCAGAATATCTCGATTACTTCACCCAGGCTACGGGCCACAACACCGTCATTGTTGACCACAATCCTTTCAGTCAGGGCGACTATGACGGGCGCTACTGGACAGCTTTTCGAGTGCGTCCGGCTATCACGGGTCATCTTTTCTCGGAAGACTTTGACTATCTCACAGCTGACTTGGCGCCTGCCTACAAAGGGACGCTGAAGCAGTTCACCCGTGAATATCTCTTCTTTAAGCCAGGACTCTTGATCATTCGGGATCGGCTATCTTCGGCTGATGCCCATACCTACAGTTGGCTACTACACGCGCCCCCGGGGACAAAGACTACGGTCAACAAAGAGGAAGCCACGATAACCGGCAGCAAGGGAGCTGCTCTGATTTCGACCTCGGAAGGAAGCTGGAGCGCGGTGCCCGAGCCGATTCCTGTAATTGCCTATAGTGATTTTGAGCGCGGGCGAATTTTCCCGCGCTCGGCGTTTGAGCTCGAGACGCCAAAGGAGATGAACTACACGTTCCTTGTGGGGCTACGATTCGTGAAGCTGCCGGCAACCGACTCTCCGCTGAATTGGAAAAAAGAAAATAATGGCATCGGCTTCGATCTTCGCGCTGCGAGCCACGAAATCCATGGAAGCTTTCGTACTTCTCAGGGGAAGTTGTCTGTAGGGAGCGCAACTACCGATGGAGACGCACTGCTGGTTGCAAGCAGCGCCACTGCGCGGGATGTGTTCGCCTCTCAAGCTCGGAACATGAGCGAGGAGCGCGGGCCAGGTTTTTCCTCGACGGTTCCAGTTGATCTGGTGCTCCACGAGAGCGGGACTGCGCGCGAATTTCACATTGCCAGCCCTGCTGACATCACGGTTAGCTTTTCTTTGTCCCAGGCCCCCTCTGAGTTCCTGCTTGACGAAAAACCGGTTTCGGCACGCTATGCCAACGGAACGATCACTGTCAGTCTCACTGAAGGAGAGCACGTTGTCACCTTCCAACCTTGAGCCGGCATTTGACGAAGCAGCGAGTTGGAACCTAATCGACGCCAATGTCCATTTAGGACATTCGGGTGTTCATGGCGAGCTCGCTCTTGGGAAGTCCGCTCTACTTGCGGAAATGGACCGCTTCGGGATACGCCAGGCACTAGTCTCGCATTTTACTGCCGAAGAGTACGACATCTCTGAAGGCAACGCAGCATTGGCAAGAGACATGGATGTTCGCTTCGTTCCAGCCTGGTCGGCGTCTCCTGAAGCATCGATTCTGAAGGAACTCGAACAGCGCAAGCCGAAGGCCGTGCGCCTCTGGTTCAGCCCATTGCGTCACAATTTCTCCAGCGCACCCTGGTCGGCAGGAGAGCTATACGATTATCTGCAGCAACGGGCGATCCTGATGGTGGTTTCTCGCGAGGAACTAGATTGGGATGCTCTCGTGGTCATCCTGAAAGACTTTCCTAAGCTCCAGATTTTATTGCTAGACGTCGGCTATCGCAGTGACCGCTATCTGCTGCCGCTGCTCCAACGCTTTCCGCATCTTTATTTTGATTCTACTAGCTACGTTGCACACCGGCAGTTCGAGTCGTTTGTCGAGACGCATGGACCGGAACGGATTGTGTTTGGCAGTCGCCTGCCGTTGTACACGCCGGGCGCCGCCTTAGGTGTGCTGGCCACTGCCCGAATTTCCGATGAAGCACGATTGGCGATAGCGGGCAGCAATCTGCGGAGATTGCTGGGAGAACTTCCCTCATGAGATCTCCCGTTCCAGTCGTGGACTGTCATGGCCATATCGGCACGCATCCCGATTTCCCGGCATACAAGATTTGTCCGCAGGAAATGGTGCGCGTGATGGATCTACTGAACATCGAATCGCTCGCCATCACTTCTACTCGTGCCTGTTACAACGATTGCCGGCGGGGAAACAAGGAAGTTGAAGATGTGTTGCGGCAGTATCCCGGACGATTCCGAGGGTATATCACGGTAAATCCGAATCCGGAAGGAGAGGCGATGGTACAGCTTGAGTGTTTCTCTCACTTCCACAAGCCTCCTCTCATCAAATTTCATCCCGACCTGCACAAATACCCGGTGCATGGCCCAAAGTATCTCCCGATTTGGGATTACGCCCATCAGACTCATGCTGTGGTTCTGGTACATACATGGGATTCGGATCCGACATGCGGACCGCCGCTGTTTGGCCCGATTGCTCGCCGATTTCCCGGCGCGCGGATTCTGCTGGGACATTGTGGAGTGACTTGGCGTGGATATGAACAATCGATTGAGATTGCGCGGAACTGCCCAAACACTTTCCTGGACATTTCAGGATCGCAGAGCCATCGGACAATCCTCGAGCATTGCGTGAATCAGATCGGAGATGAGCGAGTGCTTTTTGGCTCCGATATGCCCTATCTGGAAGCCGCGATGGTGCTGGGTCGTGTGCTGACGGCGCGAATTTCCGACGAAAGTAAGGCGTCGATCCTCCGCCACAATTTCCTTCGTTTGCTGCACGAGGCCTAAATCCTGGGTGGGGCGCAACACGTTTGGAGAGACTGATGGAGAAGATTCGGATTGGCATCATTGGCACTGGAATCATGGGCGACTTGTACGCCAAGATTTACTCTGCCCACGCTCTGTCGCAAGTCGTGGCCGCCTCCTCTCGCAACCAGGCGAAAGTCGATGACTTTCTTCGCCGGCATCAGATCGCGAACGGGTACACCGATTATCGGAAGATGCTGGAACGATCGGACCTCGATGCTGTCGTGGTGGCCACTCCTGACCAGCATCACTTTGTTCCCACGCGAGACGCGCTCGAATCGGGCCGTGATGTGCTCGTCGAAAAGCCGTTTACGACCAGCGTAACCGAGGCGGATGAGCTCATTCGGATCGCGGACAAGGCCGGGAAGAAAATCCAGGTGGCGTTTAACCATCGCTGGCTATCTGCTTATCATCAAGCAAAGGCCAGCATTGCCGCGAGCGAAATCGGAACTCCATTGGCTGGATACGCCCGAAAAAATGACACCATCTACGTGCCCACCGAATACATTAGCTGGGCAGCCGACACCACCCCCGCCTGGTTTCTCTCGTCGCATGACATTGATCTGATGCGCTGGTTTCTCGATTCTGAGCCCGTAGAAGCACGCGCTTGGGGCAGGAAGGAAGTTCTTGCAGCGCTGGGTAAAAATACCTATGACATCATCCAGGCCCAGGTACGGTTCGCCTCCGGAGTGTTTGTGACGTTTGAATCCGCGTGGATCTATCCCAATACGTTCCCCAGTATTACGGATTCATTCATGGAAGTCATCGGCAGCGCCGGGCACATTCACCTGGATCGCAAGTGTGAGTCAGTCGAGCTCAGCACCGTAAAGAAGTTCTCCTATCCCAAGGGTTTTCTGAATTCAGAAATCTTTGGCCGCATGCGTGGCGCCTTCCCATCCTGCCTTGAGGACTTCCTTTACGCGATTCACGACAACACTGCGCCGAAAGTCACGGCCTGGGACGGGCGGCAGGTGACGGCCACCCTCGAGGCCATCCACAGATCGCTGGAGAGCGGCGTAGATGAGAAGATAGCCGCCGCGCTGGCAATGCAGAAAACCCATGCGCGGCGCTGATGCGGTTGTGCTGGTCGCCTATTTCGCGACAATGGTCGCGGTCGGCGCACGTTATTCGCGACATATGAAATCGGCGGAAATGTATTTCGCCGGCGGCAAGCAACTACCATGGTGGATTGGCGGCGTCTCTTTCGTAATGTCCTATGTGAGCGCCCTGTCGATCGTGGTGTATGCAGGACTTGGTTATGAGTACGGCCTGGTCGCACTGACCCTTTACTGGACCACCGTGCCCGCAGCTTTTCTCACCACGTGGCTCTTGGCAAAGCGATGGCGAAGGGCGGGGATCATCACACCGACCGAGTTTCTCGAGCGACGGTTCTCACCGTTAATTCGGCAATTGTTTGTCTGGTCGGGCATTCCGCTGAAGATCATCGACGAGAGCCTCAAAATCGTCGCCATCGGTATCTTCGTCTCCGCTGGACTGCAATTGTCCGCCGTAAAAGCGATGCTCACGGTCGGCTTGACGATCCTTGTGTATGCGGTTCTAGGTGGTCTGTGGGCAGTCGTAGTGACAGATTTCGTCCAGTTTGTGCTGGTCACCGGGGCAATTTTGCTGCTGCTACCGCTCACGTTTCATGCTGCGGGCGGATGGCAACATGTGTCAACAAGCGTTCCGAGACAGTTCTTCGCGCCCGCGCACCCGCCCTATAGCTGGACCTATGTCGGGGCCTTCCTCGTGCTCAGCACCCTGTCTCTTGCAGGCAACTGGTCGTTAATTCAGAAGTTCTATTCCGCACGCAGTGATAACGAAGCCGTGCGCGTCGGATGCCTGGCGACTCTGCTCTTCCTCGTCCTGCCTCCCGTATGGATAGCAACCGGAATGCTGGCGAGAGGATATCTCACGTCGATAGCGGACACGCAGTCGGTGTACGCTCATTTGAGCTCTGCCCTGCTGCCTGCTGGCATGTTGGGACTGATCGTTGCCGCCTTGGTCGCGGCTACCATGTCAGTTCTATCGTCCGGCTACAACGTCATGTCTGCGGTGCTGACTTTGGACGTCTACCGCCGTTTGCTGCGGCCGGCGGCCGATCAGAAGGAATTGGTTCTGGTTGGCCGCATACTCACGGCGGCGCTCGCCCTGATTGTGCTTGCTCTTGCGCTGGCCATAACCCATTTCCGCTGGACCATCTTCGACACGATGGTCGCCGCCTTTGGATTTTTTTTGCCTCCGACGGTACTCCCGATGCTGGCAGGATTGTTGAGTCGAAGCCTCTCTGCCGCTGGGGCTCTCGCAGGATTTGTCGCTGGTATCGGGATTGGACTCGCTTTCCTGTTCTACCGTTGGGTTGCCCATCCTCAGAACGTCGGCGCGTTTCAGGCTCTCAGCATCGTAGTTCCCACCGTACTTACCGCGGCAGTGCTGGTGATCGCTGCCGTCTTTTTTCCTGCGCGCGGAACTGAGGCCGATCGTGCCCTTTGTTTTTCGCTTAGCTTGGGGCATGCCTCAGATACAGCTACGGCATCCTCACTCAGCCCGGCCCCAATTGCCGGTTTGGTCATAACAATTATGGGAACGGTCCTCATCGTGATCGGTGTGATACCGCTCATTGCAACGCGTGCAGTCAACTCACTGAGTCTCCTCATGGGAGGGATTTTCGTTGCCATCGGGCTGATGATGATCGCCTCCTCGCGTAGGTCCCGGAAGGAAGCCGTCGCTGAAGAATTACATACAGAGTCTAAGGCTCTTCATCGCCATGGCACATAACCATCTTATTAGCCTCGGCTTTCGACGGCCAGGAGATCTCCCCCGGGTGCTGGTAATCGATGCGGGCGCGACACGCACGCGAGCGGCGGTGGCCAGCGTGAGCGGACAGGTCCTCGGTACGGGACTTGCTGGTCCTGCAAATTCCTATGCCGTTGGACAGCTTCGATCGCTGGAGAGCCTGGGGAAAGCAATCTCGCAGGCCTTGAAGAAATCAGATTCGAAAGCATCGCAGATCCGCACCGCAGTAATTGGAAGTGCCGGCGTCGACTACGACGAGAGTGGTGCCGCCCCTATCGCAAAGAGCCTCAAGCGAAACCTGCCATTCGCGCGCGTTCTGGTCAAAGCCGACGCGCTTATCGCCCTCGAAGGAGCACTGGCCGGCGACGCCGGAGTCGTTATCGTGTGCGGGACCGGATCGATCGTGCTGGGAAAAGATTCCGACGGAAGCATTGTGAAAATCGGCGGATGGGGTCCACTGATGGGAGATGAAGGTAGCGCACAGTGGGTCGGTCGCGAAGCTCTCAGGCGGGCCGCGCTTGCAGCCGATGGGACCGGCCCGCGTACAGTGTTGGTCCAGCGTTTGCTGCGCAAATACAAGCTCCGTAGCTTCGACCGGATTATCGATGCGGTGTATAAGCACCCCATGACTCCAGCGGAGTTGGGAAGTCTCGCCCCAATCGTCACTTCAGCCGCACAGGAAGATCACGATAGAGTCGCGCGTGACATCTTCTGTGTTGGGGGCGAGGCGCTGGCTTCGCAGGCTGCACAAGCTGCTGCTCGTCTAAAACTTCGCCAACCAAAGATTTCGTACCAGGGATCAATGTTTAATACCGGACCACTCTTGCTGAAACCGCTACGTTCCAGGTTGCACCGCGTTGCCCCTCAGGCGAGATTGATGGCTCCCGCGTTTCCACCAATTGCCGGAGCATTTCTTCTGGCTCTTCAGACAACAAGAGCGGACCACTTCGAATCTGCGCTCGAGAAATTTCGGGAAGGTTGCGATGTCTGAGCTGCGAGCTGGATGGGCAAAGCGAGAGATCACGCCTGAGCCTGGATATGCTATGGCCGGCTACATCGCTCGGCAGGGAAATTCTGTCGGCGTGCTCGATCCCTTGTATGTTCGAGTGCTTCTCCTCGAGCAGGGTAAAACGAGAGTGGTCATAATATTAGCAGACGTGCTTCTGATCTCCTCGCGTTGCGCCACGCACCTGCGAAAGGTGCTTGCTGGCGCCCTCACGATTCGGCCGGAGTCCGTCGTGGTCGCTGCCACGCACACACACTCTGGCCCCATTTTGGATATGCATCCTTTTAACTTTTCAGGAGGGCGTAGCGAGCCATGTAAGCGCCAATATTCGAAGAAGCTGGAAACCGCGATGCTCCAGGCCAGCTTGGAAGCTTCGATACTACTCCGCAGGGTAACCGGAAGCTTCGCCAAGATCGAAGTAACGGGAGTGGCCACCGATCGGAATCGGCCAAGGCGGGCACATCGGCAAAATCTCTTTATATTCAAGTTCAGCGCTCCTAAAGAAGTCGCACTATTAGCTACATATGGTTGCCACCCAACAGTGCTGGGAGCTGACAACCGAAGATTTTCCGGCGATCTGCACGGAGCAATCAGCAGAATCCTGGAAAAGAAGGCAGCGATAGCCCTGGTGGCGAACGGCGCAGCCGCGAACATCAGCACTCGCTTTATGCGCAGAGATCAGACCCCCAGAGAAGTGACACGCCTTGCGACTCAGATCGGGCGGCAGCTTGTCACCGCGCGCTTTGAGCCGCTCACTATTGCTCCAATAACAGCTCGCGCTCGAACTGTCGTTCTTCCGTTGGCGGATCTGAAAATGACTGTCCCGGTCAGGCGATCAAGATCGACGAGAAAAGCGATAGTTGACAAAGAAGGTCTTCAAGTGCGCGCGCGACTCTCACACATGCCGGAATTTTCCAAGGTGGCGTTGAAGCTTCAGGTCACGGTGTGGCGCTTAGGAACTATCGCGCTTACGGCGCTCCCGCTGGAGATCTATTCCGATACAGGAGAATTCTTATGGAGGCGCGCGCATGTAATCCCAATCTGCTACGCCAATGGCTATTGGGGGTACTTGCCATCGTCGGCTGCGGCGCCAGATGACTATGAAGTTCTGAGTTCACCATTCAGCCGCAGAGCCGATGCGATCCTTAGGCGATCAATATTGTTTTGAGACGAGGCATAAATGGATTCCTCAGAGCGTTATCTCGCGGCGGTTCGCAGAGTCCTGGATGAAATCAGCTTAGAGCGGATTGGACAGGCCGCAGATCTGCTAGCCACTGCTCTGAGGAGCAGCGGAATTATCCACATATTCGGGGCCGGACACTCCTCGTTGTTGGCCCAGGAAGTTTTCTTTCGCGCTGGCGGTCTGGTGGCTGTAAATCCAATTCTCGATCAACAACTGGGATTTCAGTGCGGTGTACTAGAGAGTACGGAATTTGAACGACGAGCGGAATCGGCGGATGTACTCATTAGATCCGAAAGCTTTCGGAGCAACGATAGTGGCATCGTAATTTCTAATTCCGGCCGAAATGCCTTACCTGTCGAAATAGCGATACGCATGAAATCAGCGGGGATGACAGTAATCGCGCTCACGAATCTCGCACAGTCGCGCCAGTCGAAGTCTCACCATGCTTCTGGGAAACGACTCTTTGAGATTGCTGACGTGATTCTGGACAATCACTGTCCGCCCGGTGATGCCGCCGTAATGATTGAAGGAATTTCGGCCGCGCTGGGAGCCGTTTCCACCATAGCGGGTGCGGCGCTGTTGCATGCGACCTTTCTCAAGGCGGCAGAGTCCCTGGCTCGCGAGGGAAAGCCTCCGGATGCCTTCGTCAGCGTAAACCTGGGCAGCGGATCGATGGATCTTTTGAAAAAGTTGATCGCCCCTTATCAGCAACGCATTCGGTACTACCGTCCAAGTTGCAGTGCCGATTGATCGTCGGATCTTGTGCAACAGCTATCGGAGGATACTGTGATTAAGAAATTCGGAATTGCTGTTTTCTGGCTGACGATGTTCGGAATTGCTGCTGACTCGCAGACCGCGAGCCATTACCGCCAGTCACGTACGGCCAGTGGCGGAGACTGGCATGCAATGGGCTCCGCACCCTGCGCCTGGTCTGTGCCATTGTTGAAGACCGATCACTCCCTCGACGTGGAAGGGACAATTGAACTGCTCAAGCATGGCGGGTTTCAATGCGAGATTGTTGTGGTTGGCGGGGAACCATCGAGAAATTGGGATGATTTCAAGAGGTTCGCGGCCGCTGCAAACTCGGCCGGCATCGACCTATGGCCTGTCATCCTTCCTCCCAGCGAAGGAACATCGGAACCGTATAGGCATGATTACGTGGCATGGGCAGAAGCATTTGCAAAGCTCTCGTTCGAGTATCCTCATGTGCGCGGCTTGAATATTGACGATCTCGATCAAGGGGTAAGTTCTGAGACTTTCACGCGCGACTATGTCTGCCGGATTTACAACGCCAAACAGAGGATCAATCCCAAGTTGCTATTTTTGCCGACTATTTATGATCTCGATCGCAAAGTCGCTGACAGGCTCGCGGCCTGTGTAGATGGCGTTTGGCTCTGGTGGGTGAACCTGGAGAAGGCGACTGGCCTGCCGTCGTTTCTCGAAAACAGCAGACTGGCAGCAGCCGGCCGCTTTCCCATTTACGGCGGCGTATACGCGCACTCAACTTCCTGGCACAAACAAGGAAATCCGGTGCCCGAGGTATTTCAGGAGACGCTGGAAGATACCTGCGAGCATGCCGACGGAACGATGATTTGGAATATTTCGCTTGAGCCTCCAGATCCGCTCTTAGAAATCACAAAGAAGCTCTTGCCCGGTGGATCCTCGCCATTAGCAGGAAGGTGCGGTAAGTCTGCCGGGAGAGTGGCCGATTCAAGATAGTTTCTTAACCATCGTTCACATTTTCTAAGACATTCGCTGTTATTTGAACGATAAGAATCGCGGAATCTCGGCTGCTCCTGGCAGCCGAGGCGAGAGTGGAGGCCACCCGGACACATGGCACAAGATCTTTCAGTTCATCATCATCTACTCGGCTCGCTCTTTCCTGACGTGAATCATCGTACTATCGCTCAGTACGAGCTCCGCGGAGAGCAGATCGATTTCTTCCGCGAGCAGGGGTACTTGAGCGGAATCCGCATTCTGTCGGACGAACAGGTAGAAGTGCTCAGACAAGAGCTGGCCCGGTTGCTGGATGCGCAAGGCGAAGATCGAGAATTGTTTTACGAATATAACTCCAACGAATCAAGCGATCCCAATCACGTGCTGTTCCATGCGCTGGGTGCATGGCGGATAACGGCTGGTTTTCACGACGTGCTCTGGCATCCCGCGTTCACGGTGCCTGCGGCGCAACTTCTGGGCGGAGCGGTTCGCTTCTGGCACGACCAGCTCTTCTGCAAGCCTGCGCATCACGGCGGAGTCGTGGCTTGGCACCAGGACTATTCTTACTGGACGCGAACTCAACCGCTTGCCCACCTCACTTGCTGGATTGGTCTTGATGACTCGAACCGCGAGAACGGATGTTTGCACTACATTGCCGGCAGCCATCGCTGGCGCGATCTGCCAATCACCGGACTGGCAGGCGATATGACCGCCATCAATGCAGTCCTGAACGACGAACAGCGACGTGAGTTTCAACATCCGGTGGCGGTTGAATTGAAGAAAGGCGAAGCGTCGTTCCATCATCCGCGCCTGGTGCATGGATCGTTTGCCAACCATTCTGATCGTGCGCGTCGTGCGACCGTCATTAATGTCATGAAGGATGGTGTGCGGTCTGCAAGCAACGAACCTCTACTACAAGGCATACCGATAATCCCGGCCGGCGAGAAGGTCGAAGGACAGTTCTTCCCGCTCCTGTACGAACCAGCGGTCAAAGTCTGAAATTGGGCGCCTGCAAAGCGTCCCTATCTGTTCTCGTAGGCGGTTAAGGCTTCTTAGCACCGTTCCATGTAATCCCACGGTGCTCCACGCATAGCGTCTTCCCATGTGAGAACGATGGTCGGGTATGAGCCTTGCCACTAAATCTCAAGGCCCATCTCGGGTGGAGGCTCGCCGCAAACTTTCTTTAGGTGCTTGATGGCGCGTAAAGAACGTGACTCGCGAGAAGCTGGCGCTGACATCGAGGATCGTGTGGTGGTTCTCTGTCGAGGTGCTCTAAGCCCCAGTCCGTCAGCTTGGAATGGCTCGAATTCATTCGCCACAAAGTGAATCGGCCCAGCCTAAACGCGCGCCCCCTCTTCTTAACGTTCATCGAGTCTCACTTGCCGACAAGTCGGCGACACCAAATCGCCCGTCAGCACCTACATCTCCGATGAGGGCGCTTGCGCAAATATCAGAATCATATTGGGGGTAGCGTTTTGCGCCCGGTTAGAGCGAGACTGCATGGTCGGAAATGTAGCGCTCGAGTTGCGACTGGCCTGGGCCGATGTAGTGGAAGGCCTCGGCCCATTCGAGGCCATAGCGGCGGCCTAGCTCCCTATCGGATAGAACGCCACGCTGGCTGAGTGAGTCGTAATCGAGAACGATGTTCTTGATGTACGCACGATTAGCCGAGTCGTCATCGGCGCCAAGAACCGGAAGGCGCAATTTCTGGCTGGCAAGTTTGGAGCGGAGGCGAGCGCCGTTTTCGCCGCAAGGTCCTTGAGTTTTGTTGGCGAGATTGGCTTCGACTTTGTGATCGATCCACGGAGAAATATCCACAACGCGATTGACGATTTGCGGCCCGCGCGCGAAATAGTACTTTTCCTTGACGGCGTGCGGCTGCAGGCCGGCAGCGAGCTGCTCGGGATAATCGAGGTCCATTCCCGCCATCCAACAGGCGGCCTCAACGACTTGAGCGGTCACATAATGGTCGGGATTTTCTTCGTAAATTCCCCAGGGATCGTAGCAAACGATGGTGTCGATCTTGAGAAGACGAATGAGATGGACAAGGCGTGCGCGCATTTCAACGCGTGAGATTTCGTCCATCTGATGATTGCGATATTCGAGGTTGAAAACCTTTTGCAGGCCAAGTGCTTTTGCGACGCCTTCGGTGTCCCGCTCATTATTCAAAACGCGTTGGCCCGTCGTGCCAGACCCAGCCATTTCATCGTTGGTAGTACGGATCAGATAGCCTGTGTATCCTTCGCCGACGAGTTTGGCGACGGTGCCACCCGCAAAGATGGGAATATCGTCGGTGTGGGGCTGGATGGCGGCGAGTACTTTGCCGGCATGAGGTCTGCCGGAAGCGGAGCGCTCGACAAAAACGCCTTCGGTGATGGTCGGCACCGGGACTTGTGGCGGAGGGCCGGCCTGTTGCGAAATGTTGGAACCGCGCGTGCTCAGCAACGCGCCACCGACCAGAAAATCACTGATGAAGTCTCGACGTTTCATGGAAGCCTCCAAGGCAAGCCGCGGCGCGTGTCCCCAAGAGTGAACTTCGGGCTGAGACGGCTCGCGAATTCCTAGCTTTCGGCAACATTCGCGAATACTGCGAGCGTTGTCGTAGGTTAGTCTGAAATGGTAAAAAGTATACGACTTCCAAGGAACTGTCATCATCACACGGCTTCGGTTCTTAGGGGAATGATTTCCAGCCCAAGGTCTCGGGCTTGTTTACGAAGCCGGGCTCCAGGCGCTGGCGATTGTGCACTTCGTTTTGCCCGCAGATGGTCTCATCGTAGGCCTGTCGGGGTGGTCACCATGTGATAGATGATGCGGGCTAGTTTGTGCGCCGTGGCGGTGACGGCTTTCGGAGCCCCGAGTTTGGCGAGCATCCGGAGATAGAAGTGTCCCAGATAGGATCGACTGCGATGAAGCGATTGGGCGGCCATACGCAGTGCCGCGGCCGCCCGATTCTTGACCCTGGGTGTTTTGACCGACAGCACTTTCCCCCCGCTGACCCGGTTGTCCGAACAGAGTCCGCGCCAGGAGGTAAACTCGGGGCGCGCAGGGGAAGCGCGAGAGGTCCGGACCGATCTCCGCCAAAGGAGTTTGCGTGGTGAGGACGTTGATCCCTGGAATGCGTGTCAGGTCCACCCCGAAGATTCGATAGAGGTGATTCTGCAGGTCGAAACGGGGTTCGCCACCACTCGGTTTTTGCCCGTCTGGCGATTCCGGGAGGGAACCTTCCGGCGGATCCACTTTCGATTCGAAGTTCTCCAGATGCTGCGCAATTTCGCGATCACAGGCTCCGATCAACTCTTGGTAATGACGAAATGCTGCCAGCGACTGGCCGAGCGTAAACCGATGCTCGCGCCGATAGTCCCCCACCAGGGACTTGGCGATGGTATCCGCAGTGGCCTTGACCCGCCCATCGCGTAGTGCCGCCAAGGTGTGCGGGTTGCGCTCGCCCGCCAGGATAGCCTCGAGGATCGTTATTCCGGTCACACCCGTGATGTCGCTGATCACGTGGTGGAGTTGCAGATTCATCTGATCCAAAGCCTTTTGCATGTGTTGGACGTGACTCGACGCCATCTGCACCAGACTGTCCCGATGACGAAGGATGGAGCGCACCGTGCATACCGCCTGTTCCGGCCGGAACGATCCGCGCAACAAACCTACCGAATGCAGATATTGCAGCCACTGACAGTCGGAAACATCCGATTTGCGCTCATAGGGCGGATCGCATTTGTAGCCGCAGCCGCAAGCGCCCTCTCGCTCCTGACAACTCGCCCAAACCCTTTCTATACGGGAATCCGCGTCCTGTGTACCGTTGTCGGCGGTTATCCAATCTTTCGCGAAGCAATTGAAATGAAAATATCCTCGAACGCCGGACCGGATGACGATGAGCTATCCATGACTATCGCCATTTTTGCTGCCCTGTTGATCCGAGAAGTTTTCACCGCGCTGGCGAGCTGGCGATTACCTTGTTTGTGCTCGTTGCCGAAGTTCTGGAAAGCCTCACGGTGGGAAGAGAGCGGCAGGCGATACCATATCTGCTTGAACTTCTGCCGAGCCGCGCGATCGTGCGTTGTTAAGGAGTTTGGACTGAGATCGAGGGCCGGGAGGTGCTCCTTGGGGAGATCATTCTCGTCGAGCCAGGGGGACGCAGGACACTCCTTCCTCGATCAGGCAACGATAACCGGAGAATCGCAGCCCGTCGAAAAGTCGCTCGGCGCTACCGTGTTCGCAGGCACGATCAACCAATCAGGAGCCCTTGAAATTCGGGCGGAGTGACTTGGGCGCGACACAACCTTTGGCAAGATCAAAGCGAACCGCAAGGCGCGCACGGGACTTCTCTGCCCGTTCCACAGCCTCGATGATATTGTTCCCCTTCGGGGAACAGGCTGAGGCCTGTCCGCTTCAAACTTCAAACGTGCGTCATGCGTTTTCGATCTACTTTCCTAATCCCAAACTTCGGTGTGACGTTATAGATGGTGAATCAAAATATAAACTTCAGAGCTAATTGATAGATGCGAGGATTCCACAGATTGCCGGAGTCGCCACCGGGAGGTAGCAGAGACCCAAAATTTGTCGCGGTAAACGAGTTCGCGGGGAATATCGGTGTGTAATAGTGGCTCGAAAACAGGTTAAAGGCTTCCGCGCGCAACTGCATCGAGACGCGCTCCGTGATCCTGCCCTTCTTGAACAGCGAGAAATCAGTAGCGTGCTGCGGCGTTGAAAACACAGTATCGCGGCCACCGGTTCCCAAAGTTCCCAAGGCAGGTTCGGTGAAAGACTGGGTATCAAAATACTCCGTCAGCGTTCGTTGAAAACCGCTAGGAAACGGGTTCGCCACCGCGTTCAGCCGTTCGGTGCCGCGGGTCTCACCCGTCTGGCTCCGGTCCCCACAACCGCACAGTGCGGTTACAGGCGAGCCTGTGACCAGGGTCACGATGCCATTTATCTGCCAACCGCCCACAACCCAACTCAGAATTTTCCCTTGGTTCAAATGTGGCTGGCCTTTACCGAGCGGCAGTTCGTAGGTGAAATTTGCTATCAATCGCAACTTCTGACTGAAATTTGCCAGGCCACGCTCTGCCGCTAAATTCTGGCCATATTGTGCCCGATCGGTGTCGCCGGAGATGCCTCCACCCAGTTCGCTTGATTCATCAATGGCCTTACCCCAAGTAAACGAACCGAGCGCCTGAAATCCCTTCGTGAAGCGCTTGTCTACCTTAAGGGTCATGGCATGGTAAATGGAATGGGCGATATTGGCCAGGGCGGTCCCGTTGGCGGCAAAGTTGTAATAGGGCGCTCGCGCTTGGATGGGCGAGCATGTGGACGGAAAGGTTCCCGCTGGGCACTGTGAGACAAAGGAAACGCTGTTATTCGGATTGCCAGCAACGGGGGGAAGGAACGCTTGATTAAAGCTCCACCCGATGGGCTCCCGAAGCCCGTGTGAGCCCTGATAGCCAAGCTCCACGACCAGTGAGGGACGCAGTTCATACTGGAGATTGAAGGCCCATTGCTCGGTGTAGGGAGTACGATTATCCGGAAGCTCGACCCGCGGATTGGTACATTGATTGAGCACTTCAGTAACCTGACCCGTTGCAGGGTTCACAACCGAACTGGAAGGAGCTTGACAGTAGGGAGGCGGAAAGGTTCGATTCGCGACCGAGTAGGGGGCAGGAAACAAGTTGCGTATATCCACGGGTGGTTGGCTCTCCAGGCCTGTCGGGCTAGGCACGACTGGTTCTAGATAAGGAATATCCTTGGTAACCGCCTGCGTGGGATAGAAATTATCAAGCACGTCGTAGAAGATCCCGTATCCCGAGCGCACGACAAATCGCTCGTTCGAAAAAGGTCTCCAGGCAAAACCTAATCTCGGCGCCCAGTCGCGCCAATCCGTAACAGTAAAACTTCGTGAAGCACAGCACGCCGCTTGGATGGGGTTATTGACTAATCGTGTGAAAGACGGGTCCGCAAAGAGCAGCCGGCCGCCCGGATAACTGAAGTCGAGTATATCACCGCCGTTGTATACGTCGTGGTACGGCGTATGCAACTCCCAGCGCAGGCCCAGATTGAGAGTGAGCCGCTTATTGACACGGAAATTGTCCTGGAAATAAAACCCGTAATCAGTGTTCCGCAACGTCGACGCGCTCTGATCGAAGGCACTAAAGCGCGCCACAAAACCACCGCTCAGGTATCCCAGCAGAAAATCTGCGAACCCGTTACCCGTGTCGGACTTTCCGGCCACCTGCGCTACAAGGGGATTATGCGCCGTGTAGTCGCCACTAAAATTCAGTGACCCGTTGCCACCCAGACCACTGCGGTTCAGGTTCTGATTTCGACGGATGTCGGCTCCAATCTCGATGCTATGCCGCCCTCGGGTCAGTATCACGTCATCCATGTACTGAAAAACGTTCGCGATGTTGAAGAATGGCACCGATCCGCCATTGCCCAAGGCGTTGTATTGGGTGCCCAAAATAATATTCGGTAGCGCGTAGTAGGCGGGATCGGTGTCCAGATTCTTCAGGCCGGCCTGCTGCCAATAATTCGTCGAACCGTTTGCGGTCTGGAAATCCTGCAAGAAGTAGAGTCGATTGAAGCCTACGCGCGCTTCGTTCAACGTGCGCGGACTGAAAATGTGTGTCCATTGCAGGCCGGCATTTCTGGAATGCTCATCCACTTTGAGGCCGGACAATGGCATCAAGGAAGGCTGCGGGGCGAGCTCGTTTTGAAATAGAAATTGGCCGAAAAGGCGATCCCTCTCGCCGACATTTTGATCGATCCGGGCCGTGAAATTGTCCATGGTGAGCCGCGTGGCCACGTCCTTGCTGTAGTTTTCGCAGGGGAGTTGGCAATTCGTGTTTGGTGCGGGGAAATACGGTAGCAAGTTCATACTTTGTGGAGCGAACATGCTAGACGGAATCTGGTTGTTTGGGAACGGCGTGCGGGTGACTGCCGGCGTGCCACCCGGATTGGGCACGCCAGTGAGGGGATTATAAAGCTGCACTGGCCAATCGGAGAAATTCCCTTGCTTCTCTTGCGCAGTAGGCACTTGGGCCTGGCCGAATGCCGAAGTAACTCGGCGCCCGCCCTGGTAGCTCACAAAAAAGAAGGTGCGATCCTTGCCATTGTACAGCTTTGGCAAAAAGACCGGACCTCCAAAAGTTCCTCCGAACTGATTCTGCTTCAAAGGGCTCTTCGTATGGAAGCGCGGATTTTCCGGCTCCAGCGCGTCATTGCGGAGGAATTCCCAAAGAGCGCCATGCACGGTATTGGTCCCAGACTTCATAGCGATGTTGACCTGCGCGGCGCCCATGCCGTACGCCGCTGAGTAAAGCGCATTTTCAACCTTGAACTCCTCAATGGCATCAATCGGGGGGATGGCCGTCGGGGCTTGGAATAGTGGGTCATTGCTTGTCACACCGTCCACCAGATAGCTCACGGACGCCGGCCGGGCTCCATTTACGCTGACCCTCGTAAAGCTGTCGTTGAAGCCGTGGGGGCGGACCCCCGATGAGGCATTCCCGCCCGTGATGCCGTTCACGCCGACGTTTAGCTTTATCAGATTCGTAAAATCCCTGCCGTTGAGCGGCAGGTCCGTTACCTCTCGGCCCGTGATCACTTGCCCGAGAGAGGCGGTGTCAGTTTGGAGCATTGGGGTCGGCGCCGTCACCTCCACGGCTTGGGTCATTTGGCCCAACTGCAAGCTGAGGTCGAGGCGCAACGTCTGTCCGACCTCCAACAACACCGAGCTGACCACCGCCTTCTTGAACCCGGTTTTCTCTGCCTCCACTCGGTAAGGACCGGGAAGGAGCGAGGGAATATAATAATCTCCGGTGTTATCGGTGGGAAAACGGAAGAAAATGTTTGTGCCCAGGTTCGTGACGGTGACGTGGGCGCCGGGCACGGCGGCCCCAGAAGGGTCTGTAATGTGCCCTACGATCGTCCCGCGCGAGGTCTGGGCCTTGCCAGCCCCCACGAGGGGGCCGAGCAGAAAAGAAGCGGTGAACAATGCGTAGACTGATCTCCGCACCATAGAGTTTCCCTCTCCCTGGAAAAAGAATTTTCAGACCCTACCACGACGCACGCGAATGTTCTGCTGTATAGAACAAATCTAACATGATGCGCTCTTTATATAGAGGAGGAAGGCGCAAGTCAACGGAATATGCGCCGAAAGGGCGAGAAGGGCGGTCGGTGGAAATTCTACCTGATAGAACGAGAGAGTTCACCCTAGCCGCTAGTAGACACTGTGCAACTGGCTCTTTTGGGAGGCACTCCGTTAAGAAACAGGCCATTTCCAGCTTGGCCCGTGTTCACCGAAGCGGAAGAAGGCGCATTATTGGAAGTTCTGAGGAGCGGAAGTTGGGGCGGGTATAGCAAGAAAGTAGAAGAGTTTGAAAAAGCTTTCGCGGCGCTTCGCCGTGTCCCTTACTCAATCTCCTGCTCGAACGGAACCGTCGCACTGGAAGTGGCTTTGCGTGCTGCCGGAGTAGCTTGCGGTGATGAAGTAGTCGTTGCACCATTTCTCGTTCGTCGCGAGCGCAACTGCAATCCTCCTCGTCTGTCATGGCGTGCCTGTTTTCGCCAACGCCGCCAAGGCCCACGCAAAGGACCCGCAACAAAAACATAAAGACCAGCCTGGCAGAGTCGGTTGACTTGCGCGCCTGCGACGCAAAAAAGATTCCCTGAGCGTAGCGCGCGAACGAGCCGATAGATGACGGAATGTGATTCGGCTGCCACGATTCGTCGAAGATGCGCAGAGATTCGTCGGACTCTACTTCGCCTCTTGCAGGCATCTGTGTTAGTATGAACCTCGCACGAGCGCACCAATTCTTATTGGCGGTTTTGGCAGGGACAGCTGCTACCGTATGCACCGCAAGCGAACGGTGCGCTGTATGCGAATCTTGCAAAGGCCTTATTTGCAAGGTTTACGGTAAGTTGTTGATTCCACGGCTGGGGACGTAGTTCAGTTGGTTAGAACGCTGCCCTGTCACTCCACCGAAACACTCCACAAATAGAGGATTTATTTCGTAACTCATTTGTACTCTGTACACGGACGTACACGCGAATCCACCGTAGACCGGCAAAAACTCACACAAAACTCAAACAGACCCTGAATTGGGGATTCCGGACCATGCCGATCAGTGTTCCGGGACATGCCGATCACCGGTTCCGGGGTGATCGCGATCATGATTCCGGGATGATGGCGATCACTCGTTCCGGGATGATCCCGATGGCTTCCTGCTCACGCACGAGGTTGTGGAGCGTGAGCTTCGCAAAAAGCTGGATGCTGTTGAGCGGGGCGCTCCGGTGGAGCAGAGCCGCAAGCTCCGTTACGAGGACATCAGGAAGAGCCTGCTCACCGAATACGAGAACAACCACATTGGTCTGATTAAACGTCGCAACGGGAAAATTCACGGGCTGGATTATCTGGACCAGTTCTTTGGCAACATGCTCGTGAAGAACATCACCTCTCCCCTGCTACGGGAGTTCATCGCCAAATTGCAATCCCGCGAACTCCAACGCATCGTGCGGGAGAACAACCCCAAGGAAAAGCAAGCGGTCAAACCGATGGGCAACGGCACCATCAATCGTGTGCTGGCTTTGCTTCGCAAGGCGATGAACATCGCACGCAAGGACGGCTTGGTTCATGCTGTGCCGTACTTCCCCATGCTCCGCGAGGACAATGTTCGCACTGGCTTCGTGGAGACCGACCAGTTCAAGACCATCCTCAGCCACCTGCCCGAACACCTGCATCCGCTGATGATCTTCCTCTATCGTACGGGATGCCGTGTGGGTGCAGCTTTGCAAATCACGTGGGAGATGGTGAGTGGTGACGCCACGACGATGACGCTCCCCGCCAAGGTCGTGAAGAACAAGGAGCCAATCACTCTCGCCCTCACGGCTGAACTGACAGCGGTGTTGAAGAAGCAGTTCCGGCAGACTGGTCAGCTGTGTTCGACGCGACGAATCTCCGGCGCGAATGGGCCTCAGCGACCGTAGCCGCGAAGTGCCCCGAATTGCTCATTCACGATCTGCGTCGTTCTGGTGCCCGTAATTTGGTTAACGCCGGGGTGCCAGAGACGGTCGCTATGAAGATTGGTGGCTGGAAGACCCGTTCGGTCTTCATACGCTACGCAATCGTCGCAACCAAAGACATCCAGAACGCCATGAATGCCCTCGAAAAGAACGATGGAACTTTGATGGAACCTGACGCCAGGTTAGCTCAGCGGCAGGTCACTGGCTTCATGAACTCGTTTGTTTTCTTAGAGTTGGAGCCGAGGGCGAGAGTTGAACTCGCGACCTGCCGATTACGAATCGGCTGCTCTACCACTGAGCTACCTCGGCCCTTGATAATAAACGACTTATTTCCCTACTTGGCCTCTTGCGTTTAACTTTGCGTTCCACTTCTCTGAGTTTCTGCGGTACGTTACCTCACCTCTATTCGGGAATGCACCGCCTATTCGGAACAATCCCCCGCCACGAACCAGCGATTACCGCGCTTCCACTTTCCGAACAACTCTCGCTTTTCGTGAAGCGCCCAGAAGAATCCGATCGCGTCCCAGATGAAGGAAAGATAGCAACTTGATTCTAGCCTTGCCTGATTCCTTTCGCAAGCCCTTGAGTTTAGGGGTTTTGGCGTCGAGCATAGCGTTTACCTGACAGTATCCCGAAAAAACCTCCAGAACAAAGAGAGGCGATCCGGAAGATTCCATATTAACCGAAACTATAAAATATTTATTAATTATTTATATAAACGTAATTAATAGTGTCACTTAAGAGTACTCCGTCCCTTGCCCGCGGAAACTACATCGCCGGGGGAGCAGCCGCTCAAAAATCGGCTGCTCCCGAGATCGCCCGCCATGTTGCGGCAAGTCCAAGGAGCATTCATCCTTCATGGTGCTACGTTGTTGGTTCCACTGCTGGGGACGTAGTTCAGTTGGTTAGAACGCTGCCCTGTCGTTGGTGAGAATCCCACACTGTCACGGGGCTGTCGGGCACAATTCCCGCCGCTCCCGCGATTTTTTTCAAGCACTTCCACAGATGAATCGCACCGGATTGGCTGGACAATGAGTTGAGTCTATTTATGCGGTCATCCATGTTAGATCTGACAGTCAATTACTTTGCTCTGCTGAATTAGGCCGCGTTCGTCCGTGATCGCTGCATAGGCTCGGAGGAGTTCGCCATGAACGCAGTCGGCTGACCTTCCTGCAACCCTGGCCTCAGGTCGCAAACAGGTTGCGTATGACGAAGACAGCGTTGGCCGGACGTTCCGCCAAGCGCCTCATAAACCACGGAAACCAGAACCTGCCATATGCGACTAGGACAATTGAATTCCACCCCTCTTGGGCCAGTCGACGCTGTTCGGCCCGTTGAATGCCATACAGCATCTGAAATTCCAAGCAATCCTTACTTAGTCCCCGGGACGCTGCAAACTCCGTGATGCGGCGAATGAGTTTTTGATCATGAGTGGCCATTGCCGCACGCACCCCGCTGGCTCTTGCTTCGTCGCCCAACAACTGCTTGGCTAAAGCAAAGTAGTTCTCATCAACATCCTTCTTACGCGGAAAAGCCACGTCCGGTGGCGCCTTGTAGGCACCCTTGACGAGGCGAATCGCAGCTCCGAGTGGAACTAAGGACGCCAAGTCTTTAGCCGTGCGGAAGAGGTATGCTTGCAAACAGACGCCAACATTGGGGTATACCAGCTTGGCGCGACGAAACAATGCCAGCGTCGGGTCGACGTAATTGCTCGCCTCCATGTCGATCCAGACGACACTTCGCATTCCCGCGTGTTCGATGATTCTCACAAGATTCGTGTAGCAGAGTTCCGGGTTAAGGTCCAAACCAAGCTGAGTCAATTTCACCGACACTTCCGTCCGCAATCCTTGGGAACGAATGCGGTCCAGCACGTCCAGATAATGGACAGTAACTTGCTCCGCTTCAGTGAGATCTGAAACGTTTTCTCCAAGTTGCGTGAAGATCGTTCCGATCGACTGTTCGCTTAGCGCAGCAGCGGCAGCGAGAGCATCAGATACTGTCTCCCCGGGCATGAATCGTGACACGGTCCGTCGCACGAACCTGTAGCGAGGTGCTTGCTCGCGCAACCATCGACTCTGTGCGCATGTCAGAAAGAAGGTTCGCATGATTCCCACTTTTAGCCTCCACCGCTTGCCGTTCGCAACAGACCCAAGAAACTATGAACCGTACCAGTCGGCAAAAACCCCGGCCGCACGCCATCAATTTCGCAAAACGCGAAGACTCGGTCGAAGTCCAGCCCTAGTCGGAGTATGGACTACCAAATTCCTCGTTCACCAAACGTTTCAATCACTTTACACAGCCTGTCAGCACGGTTCTGCCAGTTCGTTTGAATGGCGCGCTCCGCTACCTCAGAATCACCCCTCTCAATGCCGTCGATAACCCTGGCGTGTTCGCCTACAGAAGCGCTCAATTGATCAATAATACTGCTCGCGTACAAACGCCAGTAGCATGGCCGGTCTCAATTTTCTGAACTTCATCCTGGCTTCGGCGTGAACTCAAATAACGCTCCGCACTAGCCCGCCGTCGACCTGCAGCGTAGCGCCCGTGATGTAGGATGCAGCAGCCGATAGCAAGAAAGCCGCCGCGCTAGCCAATTCCTCGGGATTTCCATATCTGCCCAGAGGAATCGTGGCTGCTACGCGATTTTCCTGTTCCTTGACCGAAATTCCCGCGGCCTTGCTCCTGATGTCATCTAACTCGCGTACGCGACCTGTCGCGATGCGGCCAGGTATGAGCTGGTTTACCCTGATCCCGTGCCCCGCGAGTTCATTCGCGAGCGTCTTCGCGAGCGCCGCAACAGATGCACGGAGTACGTTGGACAACGCAAGATCGGTAATGGGCTCCCGAACTGACGACGACGTCAACATCAAGATACTTCCCCCACGGCGTTCGATCATTGAGGGCGCCACAACTCGGACCGTCCGAACCGTGCTGAGCAAAATTAGCTCGAATGCGTTCTGCCAGCCGGCATCGTCGAATGAATTCACCCTTCCCGGTGGCGGCCCGCCAGAGTTTGTAACCAGTAGATCGATGCCACCGAAGCGTTCGACTGTCTTTCGATGCCACGTTGCGATGTTTTCGGCCGAACAAACATCGGCCACGCACCCGATTGTGGTCCCTCCGACCTCCTCCTGGACGCGAGCGGAGGCTTTCGCGATCGCATCCCGGTCCCGGGAAGCCATCGAGACGATGGCACCTTCGCTTGCCAGAGTCTTGGCCACTGCAAAACCGAGCCCGCGGCTGGCGCCCGCCACCATCGCCACCTTCCCCTTCAATCCTAAGTCCATGATACCCTCTGCTTATCGCGCATCCAACGTAAGAGTAGATCTAGTGCAGCGCGATCAGATCCGCCCATCATTGTCCCTGGAGGGCGAATCGTTGCTTCGGTTAGGACTCCCCGCCGATGCAAGACTTCCTTGCGAATAGACATGCCGAGACCTTCCTGGAATTCAAAGCGCATTAGCGGCACATATCGATAGAACGCGTCAGCCGCCTCGTCAACCTGGCCGGATTTAAACAATTGGACAACATCCACCAGCATTTCTGGGTACGCAAATCCTGTCATCACACCGGACGCTCCTGCCAATAGTTCCTCGAGCAAAAATACGCCTCCGAGACCACCCAAGACACTGACCTCAATTCCGTCGCATTGGGCCAGAATTCGACTAGTCTTAAACGGGGTCGGTGGGTCCTCCAACTTAATTGTCCGCGCCCTCGGGACCTCGCGCGCAATGCGAGCGAGAAGCAGAGGTTCCATGCTGAACCCGGAAATCGGAGGATAGTCCTGAATCACGATTTCCACTTCTACTGCTGAACTCAGTGCAGAGAAGTGCGCCAAAACTGCGTCCGAGTTGAGTTTCGGCATCCGCGGCGGGCTTACCATCACTGCAGACGCTCCCGCGCTTTGAGCGTGGCGGCTGTATTCGATGCAAGTCCGAAGCCCATCAGCTGTTGTTCCAGCGACTACCGGAATGCGTCCATTGACTCGGCCCAGGACTGTGTCCAGGACAATTCCTCGCTCACGCTCGTTGAGTCGCGCCACTTCTCCAGTGACACCAAGTGCCGTAACACCGTTCACTCCCGCTTTGACAAAGAAGTCCACCACGCGACAAAGCCCATCGACATCGACGTCTCCCGCGTTTGTGAACGGTGTTGGCAGAACTGAAAACACTCCTTCTAGTTTCAAAATCCCCCCTGTTGATCCGCCGCTGTCTGCCAGAGCAGAGCCCCAAATAGCGTACTACATTGCATACAATATCCAAAAGCACTCAGTCCAAGAGGCAAAGCGAATGACACTCGACTAAAGAGAGGGCCGGACAGTATACAATCCCGTATGTGTGCGGGGTTCGTGATGTACAAACGTCTGTGAGGACGAAATCAAGGACATGAAAAAATTGTGTGCCTGATCCCTGCCTCCGCAACTGCTGGATGATCCAAGGGCTCGTCGGATGCTTCGCGACATTGAAATGAACGATACGCCGACGATGGTGGCTGATGGCGAAAACGTTAGAGCACGCAGAGACCAAATGCGACCGGTTGAATCTGGTAAAAACTGATATTGTATATTATATTCGAACTGTTTGGAGATCTCGGTGAGAAAGCTACTTCCTACCGTTTTGGCGATGAGTCTTTGTTTTCCGGCAATTGCTCTTGCGCAAGCGCGGAATGCCGCCCAAATTTCGAAGAACAAAATTCTAAAGGCCCGCCCTCTTCCTCTAAACGACGTGCGTTTGCTTGGTGGGCCTCTCAAGATCGCGCAAGACCTGGACGCCAAATATCTCCTCGAGCTAGAGCCCGACCGTATGCTGTCTTTCCTGCGTCTGCGCGCCGGCTTGGACCCCAAAGGGAAAGGTTACGGAGGATGGGACGGCCCCGGCCGGCAACTCACGGGTCACATTGCAGGACACTACCTGTCCGCTGTGAGCCTCATGTGGGCCGCGACAGGTGACGTGCGCTTCAAGGAACGCGCCGACTACATCGTGAAGGAGCTCAAAGAAATTCAAGAGAAGCAGGGCGATGGTTACCTGGGCGCCCTCATGGACAAAGACGGCGTTGATGGAAAGCTCCATTTTGAGGAATTGTGCCGAGGCATTATACGGTCAGGTGGTTTCGACCTGAATGGGCTTTGGTCTCCATGGTACGTCGAACACAAAATATTTGCTGGGCTCCGCGATGCCTACCGTTACACGGACGACCGCGAGGCCTTGGAAGTAGAAATTAAGTTCGCCGGTTGGGCTGAAAGTATTCTCGCAAGACTGGATGACGAGCAGATTCAGAAGATGCTTGCCACGGAATTCGGCGGCATGAACGAAGTAACCGCCGACCTCTACGCGGACACCGGCGATGCTCGATGGCTAACGCTTTCCCGTAAGTTTCAACATCGCGCCATTGTCGATCCACTTGCTGCTGGCCAGGACATCCTTTCCAGCAAACACGGCAACACCCAAGTGCCCAAGCTTCTTGGGTCCCTCGCGCGGTACATTTATACGGGCGATGAAGCGGATTACAGAGCTGCGACATTTTTCTGGGACCAGGTTGCGCTGCACCATAGCTTTGCCACCGGAGGCCACGGCAAGAACGAGTATTTCAGTCCGCCAGACAAGTTGAATGACATGATTGACGGACGCACCGCCGAAACCTGCGACGTCTACAACATGATCAAGATGGCGCGCGCTTTGTTCTCCGTCGAACCCGACATACGCTACGCGGACTTCCACGAGCGCGCCTTGTTCAATCACATTCTAGCTTCCCAGGATCCAGACGACGGCCGTGTCTGCTACATGGTGCCGGTTGGCCGGGGCGTCCAGCACGAATACCAAGACAAGTACGAAGATTTCACCTGCTGTGTTGGTTCCGGCATGGAGAGTCATGCCCTGCACGCGTATGGAATCTATTACGAATCCGGAGACAAGCTTTGGGTAAGCCTGTATGCTCCGTCGACTGCGAACTGGCAATCGGCAGGCGTGAAACTCAAAATGAGCACGGACTTCCCTGCTGGCCAATCCACTTCGCTGCAGATCACTTCTGATACGCCAAGGAAATTTACGTTGGCGTTGCGGCGGCCCTACTGGGCAGGCACAGGCTTTAGCGTGAAGGTAAACGGCGAATTGCTGACGAATCTTCCGAAAGCAGATTCGTATGTCGAAATCAATCGCACTTGGAAAAAAGAGGACAAAGTGGAGTTGGTGCTGCCGAAAACACTCCGAACGGAACCCCTGCCCGACAATCCGAATCGCCTTGCTCTGATGTGGGGCCCGCTGGTTCTGGCCGGAGATCTAGGACAAGAGAGAAAACGCGGCCCGGACAGAAACGCGGAGCCGCAAGCACCTGTGTTGGTCGCTGCAGCGCAGCCAGTGGAAAATTGGTTGAAACCCGTCACAGGCAAACCCGGGATGTTTCGCACATCAGGAGTGGGATTGACCACGGATATCGATTTTCTCCCCTTTTATCAATTGCCAAGGCGTAGATACGCTATTTACTGGGACATGTTCACCCCGCAGGAATGGAAGAAAAAATCCGCGGCCTACGCTGCTGAAGAAGAAAGAAAAGAGAAATTGGAAGCGTCAACCGTGGCCTTTGCGCAACCCGGCCAAATGCAGACGGAACGCGATTTCAACCAGCAGGGAGAAGACACCTCCCCGGTCCAAATCCAGGGGCACTATGGACGACGCGGGACGAAGTGGTTCTCTTTTGACCTTCCCATCGATACCGCCCATCCAGTAACTTTGATCGTAACTTACAGCAATGAGGCGCGCCGGGACGGGGCCTTCGACATTCTCGTGGACGGAACGAAAGTGGGGCAACAAGCCACGGAACGGCGCAGCCCGGAACAGGACATTCGCTTCTTTGACGTTGAATACTCTCTGCCGCCTCCGTTGGTCGAGGGAAAGCAGAAAGTGACAGTACGCTTCGAAGCTGCCGAAGGAAACGACATTTCAGGTGTATTCGGCATTCGAATGATCCGCGCTGACGCCGCGCGGTAAAGATTCCAGGGCACGAGGCCTTCCCATCTTGCGACCCAAACATGATTCGATGAAGGATCGCCTGATGTCCTGCACCCCTTTCCTTCGGCACTTCGGTGGACCGACGGATTTCGCGTGCGGACTGGAAAACCGCTGGTCACCGCGGATCCTACTATCATTGATCACTTGTGAATTCCTACTGCCGCCGCCGGAAGGGCGGGAGCCCTTACAAGTCCAGTAATGTAGTGCAGACTCAGCCGTCGTCTAAACTAGGAAGGGTTTCCATTCGGGACAGGCAGGTCCGTTCAACTCAGCTGAACTCGCCAACAACCTCGAATCGACTCTCGTTCCGCGTCTGGATGACGACAGTGTCATTGCGAGGACCGCGAAGATTCGCAGCCTGGCCGTTGACTCTGACTTCCAGTAATTTGTTCTGTGCGGGCAGCCGCAGCTTCACGTGCACCTCTTTGGGCGACCCAGAGCGGGCTAGCTCGACGGAAGCAGCGATGCTTTTCGCCGCAGGCATGGCCACCAGTTTGAAACTAATTCTGCCCCAGCGCGTCGGCGCTCGATCGATTCGAATTTCCTTCCCGCTGGCAACCCAGTCACGCGGAACGCCTTTTGCCAAGTACACCTTCTCTTCATCGCAATCTTCGAGAACCAGCATCCAGCGAATCAACAGCGGAATGGTTTGCTGCGCGGGAATGCAAAACAGCGCGTTGTCTCCATCAATGCCAGCTACTTCCCCCGCAGTCCAACTCCCGCGAGTGTGGTCGTGGTACCGGTGCGAGTAGAGGAACAGTAGGTATTCTTCAACGCGATCCAGCCGCAGCAGCATCTGCGCGTAGCCGTATGAAATGAAACCTAGAATATCGCGGCCCTCAGGATGTGGCCGTTCTACGTTGGCAACAACTCCGAGCGTCGTAGCGCCGTACGCACGCATGCAGTCGATCACTGTGTTGGCCAGCCTGGCGGGCAGCACATCGGCCTGCAGCAGCTCGGCATAGGCGCGGTGCGCCCACTGTTGCGGGCTCGGCTTTTCTTTCTGCATCGATTCCCAAAACGTCATCGTGGTTCCAGGGAGCGGCCCTATGTAAGGCGGCTGAATGTCTCTTCGTACGTTCTTTTCCATGCTCGCCACAAGCACGTCCTGAAGTACCTTGCTGCGCTCCAGCCAACCGACGGCCATCTTTTCTATCGCCTGTGAGGGCTTCGATCGATTAATCTCGCTCCACACTCGAGCGATATCCCTGAGCCCCCTCGCAGAATATGCGTTGTTCGCGAAATAGGGCAGCCACCAGGTCATGGGTTTCGGGGCCAGGCAAGAATCCGATTCGCTCCAGCCGTGGATCAATCCGTAGCCGGAATCGTCCTGCGGCAAGCGCAGGCTTTCCTCGTGAAGCTCCACAAGCAAAGCCGCCGTCGCTTCGATCTTGTCCCGATGACGCAGCAACAAGCCGCTGTCTCCCGTATAGTTGAAGTATCGCGCGAGGAGCGAAAGCGTCATGCCGAACTGCGCTATTTCGGGCCCACGCATGTTGTTCACACCCTTGGCGTCCACGAAATCCGTGAAGAAGTTGTCGATCACCGCTCGTGCCATTTCGAAGCGGCCCCATTCGAGATTCGCGTAAACACTCATCGTGAAGATGTCCTGGAACCCGTCGTACTCCGAGCCGTAGTAATCGCGGTCTATGGCCCCATATTTCGGATACACGCCGCCAGGCCGCACCATAAGCTCTTTGGCAAACGCATGTTTGGACATGTCGATCCAGTCATTCTCGGGAACGGAAGCCGCCGAGAAGTCGCTCAGCAACTTCTCCCAGTAGCCGGTAAACGCAGCGAGCGCGCGGTAGAACTGTTCCGGGTTGGGGTCCGTACGCCGCGGAGGGAACCCCGGGTAGCTGTGGCCGTAAACGACTTTTGTGATCTTGCCGTTCTCAACACGCGCTGTGCGATGCCACGTCTGGACGATGAACTTGTCGCGCGCCTGCACGTCACCGAACACCACGACTTCGTCGTAGGCCGTTTCGGAAAGTGCCATCACTTTTCGCACCGCAGGCATCCAGCCACCGATAAGCCCATCGAATCGTTTTCGGGCCGCTTGGTTCGTGAGTTCGGGGAAGTTCTGCACCGGATGGTAGGTTCTTGTGCCGCCCGCTGGGAACACCGGCATGGTGTCAAAACATTCTTTCGTTCCCACAATCGTGTCCCAGGGTAGCCTCCAACCCGCGCGCTCCGGCGAGGACGATCCGAGAGGCGGAGCAGCTGACCTCACCTTCACCGGATCGGGATCACCACCACTTGCAAGAAGGCGCTCTGCCAGAAGATCCGCACCCGTTGTACCGATGTCCTTCAAGTCCAATCCAAGATAGGCTGGCTCGGCTTCTGGGAAGGAAGCCTCCGCGCTCTTCCTCAGAACGCGCGCCTCATCCCTTGCAGACACAAAGGTGATCGTTCCCTCGCGAGTGCGCAGGTCTTCGTACACCTTCCATATCGTCGCATCGATTCTGAATTCAGAAATCTGCGTGTGACCTTCGATATCCAGGCCGGCTCCCGAAGTCGCGCTGGCCTCGAAGGCCGCGCCGAGATCCGTCGCCTCTCCTGAATACTTGCCGGGTTTGACATTGCCCGGCAAACAGCGAGTGGCCGCAGCCACGGCGGCCAGATCCTTCAAGAATTTTCGCCGCTCCATGTACCTTTCCTTCCGGCTTTCATCACTGGTGAATCGTTTACAATTGGCAGCGGGCGCTGCCCCTGCCGTGATGCTCCCCGGGGGTGCAACTACACGCACGGGCGTTCAGGAATGCTGTTCGCGATGGCGCTTGATAAATTCCTTCAGGTACTCGCCGGCGTCCGTTATATGTTTCCACAGAGCCGCAACGGCTAAATCGGGGTCCTTCGCCTTGCAGACATCGAGAAGCTCGCGGTGCGCCTGGCCGGCGCGGTGCAAGTTACGCGTGAAGACCAAGTGGAGACGGGTGTAGCGGTCGCAGTTGATGTTGAGTTTCTTCAAGAACGACAGCATGACCGGACGATTGGCGGGCTCATAAAGTGCGGAATGGAAACTCCAGTTCCACCGGCCCCAAGACTTCACGTCCGAATCATTCTCTAGAGATTGTTCGTACTGACTAAGGATGTCCGCAGCGCGCTGGAAATCTTCTTCCTTCATGTTGGCGATCGCGCAGCGCAGCATGTAGCACTCCAGGACCGCGCGCGTTTCGAACAACTGCATGATCTCGTCCGGAGAAAGAGCCGAAACAACAGCGCCTCGATTTGGGACTATGGTGATGAGACCTTCAGCCGCCAGATGGCTGAGAGCTTCACGGACGGGAATACGACTGGTCTGAAATTCAGCGGCAATGGCGTCCTGCCGAAGTTGTTCACCTTCGCGCAATTCGCCGCTGAGGATTTTCTCTGTGAGCCTTTCGACAACAGCAGCAGAAAGGGATTGCCGAGGGATCGGTGCTGACTGTTTTGGTGTGACGGTCTCCATGATCAGGCCGAAATCTCTAAACATCGTGAAACTGGCAACTTCGCTTCACCAATAGCAACTTTGAAAACAATCAAAAAACGGGATTCAGATTATTAAACCTATGCATAATTTACAACTGTCCCCAACTGAACTTACCATCAACCACTCTCAAAATCCCCGACGACTTTGCATTTTTCAGCGCGCCGGATAATGCAAAACCCAAATAGCCCTTACAACGGCCGCCACTGCCCGTAAGCCTGATAAGTCTAGAAACCACGCGGAATTAAGCGAACGGGGCCGGTCACCCCAGGAAAACGCTCGCCATGGTGTTGACGTTTCATCATGCATACAATATACATAATCCGGCATGCGCGCAAACTCTATTTCACCTCGCGCTAACTGCTGCGGTTCCTGACTCTTGGAGACGGCCAGTTGAAGGAGGAGCAGAAAAATGTGTATTCTCGGCTCTTGGCGGAAAGCTGGAATTATTGCTTTGGGACTATGGACGGGGGGCTTGTCCGCATATGCCCAGCAACCACCGGCTCCACCTAAAGACGAAGAAACTTTTCGATTTAGATTTGTTGGGCCGCGAACTGGGAATCGAATCGCCGCCGCGGCTGGAGTCCCCGGGGATCCAAGCACCTATTATGCGGGCGCCGCATCCGGCGGTGTGTGGAAGTCCACGGATGGCGGGAGCGGTTGGGAGCCAATTTTTGATAAACAGTCGGCCGCCGCAATTGGAGCGATTGCAGTCGCTCCTTCCGATCCAAGCGTGATATGGGTGGGCACTGGGGAGGCCTGGGCCATCCGCGATAGCGATGTCATGGGTAATGGTGTGTATGTCTCTCTCGATGCCGGGAAAATATGGACGCACGCTGGACTCGATGACACAGGAAGGATCGCACGCATCCTCATTGACCCAAAAAATCCGGACCTCGTGTTCGTTTGCGCGCTGGGCCGCGCGACCGGGCCACAGCAGGAGCGCGGCGTCTACCGCACGAATGACAGAGGCCAACATTGGGAGCGCGTACTATTCGCCGACGAGAACACCGGCTGCTCCGGCTTGACGATGGACACTCATAATCCGCGAGTTCTATTCGCCGGAATGTGGCATGTGGAAATGCACACCTGGGGAGAATTCAGCGGAGGACCGGGAAGTGCAATTTATGTTTCGCGGGACGGCGGCACGAAATGGACGAAATTGGAAGCCCATGGGCTGCCGAAACCACCGCTCGGAAAAATCGACGTTGCAGTCGCCCCCACGAATTCTCAGCGCGTTTTCGCATTAATTCAGACGAAGGATCAGGGGTCTGTCTGGAGATCCGACGATGGTGGCGAGAATTGGCAGATTGTCAATTATCAGCGCCCATTGATCGGACGCGCCGGATACTACATTCGAATCGCCGTTTCGAGCGGAAGCGACAAAGAGGTATTTGTGGCCAATAGCAGTTTTTACCGTTCGCTCGACGGGGGCGAGGTTTTTCAGGAAGTTCCCTGGGGCGGAGACACCCACGATATCTGGATTGATCCGCTCAATCCAGACCGCTTTATCATTACCGACGATGGTGGAATGCGCATCACCACGGTGCACGGGCGCGGATTCCACCGTGTCACTTTGCCCATCGGTCAGATGTATCACGTCGCGGTGGACGAGCAGGTGCCTTATTACGTCTACAGCAATATGCAGGACGGACCGAACATGCGCGGTCCCAACACGACGTCGAATGAATTTGGCGAATACCGATGGGATCGCAGAATGGGCGGCTGCGAATCGGGTTTCACGCTTCCTGACCCCTCAGACCCGAACATCGTTTGGTCCAGTTGTTATGCCAACGAAGTGACGCGCTGGGATGCCAGGACCAGAGCCGCGCGCTCCGTGAGTCCCTGGATTCACACATTGGATTCACCTCCCAACGAACTGAAGTATCGTTGCCATTGGACTCCTCCTCTGGCGATCGATCCTTTCGATCACAATACTGTCTAGTACGGATGCCAGGTCATCTTCAAAACGAATAATGGAGGGCAGAGTTGGACCGTTATAAGTCCCGATCTTTCGACACAAGATCCGAGCCGTATCGTTTCGTCCGGTGGAATCGTGGGCGATAATCTCGGTCAATTTTATGGCGAGGTCGTTTTCGCAATCGCGCCGTCCAAGTTACAGCAGGGCTTGATTTGGGCCGGAATCAATGATGGACAGATTTGGTACACGAAAAATGGCGGCACCAGTTGGACGAATGTCACCAAAAACATTAAGGGCTTGCCGGCTTGGGGCACGGTCACGAGCATCGAGCCTTCCCATTTTGATCCCGGTTCCGCTTACGTCAGTGTCGATTTTCACCTGGCCGACAACCGGGATCCGTTCATCTACAAAACCTCCGACTTTGGAAATACCTGGACGCAGATCATCGGAGGCCTGCCCAGGCATCCACTGGCGTACGTGCGGGTCATTGCGGAAGACCCCAACGTAAGAGGTTTGTTATTTGCTGGTACTGGAAATGCGATTTACTACTCGCTGGACGATGGAAGCCACTGGGTAGCTCTCACGGCGGAGCTGCCGCATGCTCCAGTTACCTGGGCGGTCGTGCAGAAGCAATTCCACGACCTGGTCATCTCCACATACGGGCGCGGACTCTATATCCTGGACGACATCACGCCCCTCGAACAGCTGGCACAGAAAGCATCTGACGCGCCGGTCCACCTTTTTGAGCCGCGTCAGACTTCCGATTGTTTCCTGGCGGACGCGCCCTAATAAACTATTGGTTGAAATCAGCGCCGAAAGAAGTTCCAAGAATTGAGATCCTCGATTCGAACGGCCCGTTGATCCGAAAATTCGATGGGCCCCGCCGCGTGGGAATGAATCGAGCTGAATGGGACCTCCGCTATGAAGCCCCCAAGCTAGTGGCGTTGCGCACTGCGCCAGCTGAGAACTCTCACATTTGGGAAGAGCGGCGATTTCGCGGAACGGATGCAAGACCAATCCTCCACTGGGGCATCAAGGAAGCTGAAGTCGGGCCGGTTGCCTTGCCCGGAAAATATACGATTCGCCTAACAATCGACGGTCAGACCTACACTCAGCCCCTCACGATCATCAAAGACCCGAAAAATCCCGCAAATGACTCGGACCTGGAAACCTCTTTCAAGATGCAACTACAGATTCGGGATGACATAAGCAAGACCGCTGATGCGGTTAACCGGATCGAGTGGATGCGCAAGCAAATCAGCGTGCTCGAAGCGATGGCGCGCAGCGAGGGCAAGAAAGGGCGTGACGACGAGAGAGGTGACAAAGACCAACAAGACAAGCGCCAGCAGGAAAAGGACAAGCCGGACAAGAGCGACGACAAGTCCAATCCGAATGCCGCGCTGCTCAAGTCACTCCAAGCAATGGATCAGAAGATGCAAAGTGTTGAGTGCAAGTTCATTTCCCGCGCCGAAGCCCTTAGCGACGACAAATATTATTCCTCGGCAGACAAAATCTACCTCAACTTGATCTGGTTGAACGCGGAGGTGGGAACAGGGGGTGGAGATGTGGCCGGCGGCACTGGATTCGGTCCCACGGAAGCGTCCATCACTTTACTCCAGATGATCGAGAAAGACCTTGCCGCCGCTGAAAACGAAGTTCAGACCTTACTCGAAAAAGATGTCCCCGAGTTCAACCGTTCTCTGGTCGATCGCCGCATAACTCCAATTATCAGTTTCAACAATTCTGCGCCCGCAACCAGGGAAGAAGCACCAGCAAGGTAGCTGGCGACGAAGACTCTCGGCCGATGTTAAGCAGTGCGATCCTGCGTAGAGCGAATCAGTTTTCTGAAGTTGACAGCCACCCAACGGTGTATACAATATCCATGATTCTTGGCGGCTGCTTTCTTGCATCCGCTCTCCCTCGGGGTGGGGGAAAACAAGACTTCTTAGGCAGCAATTCTAGCTACGAGGTGGCTTATGTCCTTATTTATAGCTTCCCGTTCCAAGTCAAGTTTCCGTTCACTCGTTCTCGCCTTTCTGCTCGGCTTCCTGTGTTCCCTGACTGTGACCCACACGCTGACCGCTCAGGTTGCAACTACCGGAAAGATTACCGGCACAATCACGGACAGTTCAGGCGCAGCAGTGCCGAACGCAGCTGTTTCGGTTAAAAGCACTGCGCTTTTGGCTCCGAGGAGCACACACACGGAAGCGGACGGTAGCTACCTGTTTGACCTGCTTCCACCGGGCACCTATGAGCTGACCGTCACCGCTCCTGGATTCAGCACGCAAAGTCAGACGGGGATCGTACTCACCGCGGGGTTCACGGCTACGGTCAATTCGAAGCTGCAGGTCGGCGAAGTCACGCAGGTCGTGAAGGTGGAAGGCGAGCCGGTGATCGATTTGCAAAACAACCAGACTTCGACGACGTTTGACCAGAATCTACTTCAAGAGATTCCGAGCGGACGCGACCCGTGGTCTACCGTCGCCCAGATGCCCGGAGTTACCTCGAGCACCTTCGACGTAGCAGGAAACAACAGCTACCAGCAATCTGCCATGCAGGTGCACGGGAGCACCCAAGCAGAGCAGATCTACAGCTATAACGGTCTGGACCTCAATTGGCCCGGTGCGAGTGGCGGTTATACACAGTTCTACACCAATCATGACTCGTTCGATGAGTTTCAAGTGGTCGCAGACAACGCGCCCGCTTCCGTTCCTATTGGCGGAATTTACATGAACATGGTCACCAAGTCTGGCTCGAACGAGCTGCATGGCCAAGCTGCCGCTTACTATTTGACGGCTGGTACCCAGGCTGGCGTAAAGCAGCCAGTGTTCCAAGGCTCGCCAGTGGCGACGGGCTCGCCTTTCGACATGACCCGGGACACTTCTGCCAGCCTCGGCGGCCCCGTCATGAAGGACAGATGGTGGCTATTCGGCTCTTATCGTCGTTACGATCTGAGCCAGCGCATTCTCGCGGTAACCGACCAGGCGAAAAATCCCGTGAAGGACATAAATCATCAGACCAATACGGACCTGCGCAGCGATTTCCAGGTCAATTCGAAGAACAAGTTCAGTTTTATCTGGCTCTACAATGAGCAGAATCGCTTTTTCCGCCGAGACACCGCGTATCAGTTTGTTACTCAGGACGCCAGTTGGAAACAGATTGAACCCGCCTACATCTTGCAAGGACTGTGGACCAGCCAAGTTACCAATAACTTTTTGCTCGATTTTCGCGTCGGCTGGAACAAGATCATCTTCCCCCTCAGCTATCAGTCCAACTCGACAGGTCTCAATAAGCAAGACATTGGATTCTCAACCGAGACCGGCGCAGCACCCAACGAATTTCAAAATCCGGCGTGGGTGCTGAAATGGTCCGCAAGCGGCTCGTGGTATAAGGCGAATTTGGGCGGCAATCACAATTTCCAATTTGGCTTCGAATGGGGGGACAGCTACAACTCCTATCTTTACAAAGTCAGTCAAGGCATCAACGCTATCTACAATAGTAGCCCCCCCCAGCAGCCCTTCTCGACGCCCTTCCAAGTTGTGGCCTACAACACCCCAACGACTCAAAAGAACTATTTTCGGGATACCAGCTTCTACCTGCAGGATACTTGGACTCTAAAGCGCCACATCACGCTGAATCTCGGGATACGCTATGACCGGTTCACAACCTATTACCCAGCGCAAAAAACGGATCCAAACCTTATCTTTCCGCAACTCTTCAAGGCTGGCTTTACGTTCCCAGCGTCGGGAGACCTGGTGGATTGGAACACCGTTTCGCCGCGTATAGGGGTGGCGTTCGATCCCACGGGGAAAGGTGATTCCGTGCTGCGTTTCGGTTACGGCATCTACTACATCATGCAGGGAACGGGGCTGGCGGAGACATCGAACCCAAATGGGCTAGTCACGCTCACGTTCCCGTGGAACGACACCGACGGCGACAAGATTCCGCAAGTAAACGAATGGCTTCCCGCGGGAGCGAAGCCGATAAACTCGTCCGGCGGGGCGCAAATCAACCGCAACATGAGCCGCCCCTATTCTCAGGAAATCAGTGCCGCATACGAAAGGCAGCTGTGGCGGGATCTCCGCGTGGCCGCTACATACTATTACCGTACAAAGAAGAACCTGTATGGGATCGAGAACACTGCTGTACAACCTTCGGATTACACGCCGATCACAACCCTCCTGGACGATAACGGAGTTTCCCAGCCGATTGTCAACGGCGTTACCGGCCAGCCTCTGACCTTATTCAATCTAAATCCATCCAAGGTGGGCCAGTTCAACTTGGTGGTCACCAACATTCCGCAGCTGAATGACAACTCTTATCACGCTGTGGAGTTCACAGCGGTCAAGCGCTTGTCCCACAAATGGCAAGTTCTCGGTGGATTCACAATTCAACGCCAGAAGGGTGTTTTTGGCCGTGGCTTCTCGGATGAAGCCACCGGTGACAATTTCACCAATCCCAATAACGACCTCAACAGAAAAAACAACTACCTCAATCTAGACGCCACCTATGTCTTCAAGGTGGATAGCACTTACGAGCTTCCCTGGAAATTCGGTACCAGCGTCAACTTCCAGCACTACACGGGCTTCCCGATTCAACCAACCGAGACGTTTGGAGGCCTGACCAAGGCTGGGGTAAACAAAGGGTTAAACCAGGGCTCGGAGACGGTTATCCTCCAACCAGCGGGGATCCAGCGTCTGCCCAGCGTAAACCAACTCAATCTTCGTTTTTCCCGGGAGTTTGTGCTGAATGACCGCTGGCACCTCACTCCGACGGTCGATTTCTTCAATTTGACCAACTCGCAAACCACCATTTCGGAAGTAACCCAGTGGAGTCCTCCGACTGGAGGGAGCTACCTTTTGCCTTCCCTCGCCATCAATCCATTCGTAACCCGGTTCGGTTTGCGCTTCACGTTCTAAGCAAGCCTCGCTTGAGGCCGACACTTTCCTTTCCGGCGGGTTGGGACTAATATCGCGCCCACCCGTCGGTCTCATGTTTGGAACTCCATTCTCAGTTTGTGTACAGTGAGGGCGCTATGTGGAGATGGAACAAAGCGGCCGGAATGATTATCGGGGTGGTGCTAACGTTCGCGGCCACTGCTGCACCTCAGAGCAGCCCGAAATCCTCAAAGCTGACGATTGAACAATTGATTGATATCAAGCATCCGTCCAACCCGGTGTGGTCGCCGGATGGCAAACACGTTGTCTTTACCTGGGATCGCGCCGGGGTTGCCAATCTTTATGTGGCCAATGCGGACGGCCACGGCCAACCGCAAGCGCTCACCTTATTTCCCGAAGGCCAAGTGGAGGGCGCGTTCTGGAATGAGGACGGCGATACGCTGTATTTTCCACGCGACGGCGATTTGTGGCAAGTCCCCGTGACTGGCAGTACTCCCAAGCGGGTGTGGAGCAAGCTGGATCGCGGGAGGGATTTCGTCCCATCGCCCAACGCTAAGCGCGTCGCGTTCGTTCGAAGCAATCCGTCGGGCACTGAAGGCGCACAGCAGGGAAGCGATCTCATCGTCCGCTGGATCTCCGACGGAGCCGAGTCCACGATCGCCCACGACGATGTCAGCATCCGCGACATCATTTGGTCCCCCGACGGCACATCCATCGCTTACACCGGCGGTTCGAAGATCATCCATCACGACGATTCCCCAGCATACTCCGGTGGGAAGATCATCTATCGCGTCTCAGAATATGTGCGGGGTCAAATGTATGCGCTGCGGCTCGCGGTCGGCAAACCTATCGCCATCAGCAAGTCCGGCGAGTATGGAGGCTTGGCCTGGGTTGACCCTACTCATCTGGTCTTCGATGGCCAGTCCAGCGACTTCAAGAAATATTTCATTTATCTCGCCGACGCTGCCACCGGTTCCACGCGAGCGATTCATGAAATAGACGAAGAAAAATTCTGGAGCATTCCCGACTGGGGCGAAGCGGGGGCGCAGCCTTGGCCCTCGCCCAATGGTAAATGGATTGCCTTCCTCAGCGATCAGGACGGCTGGGACCACATCTACGTGATGCCCGCCTCCGGCGGGGACGCAGTCCAAATCACGAAAGGACACTTCGAGGCCTGGCGCCCTGCCTGGTCGCACGACAGCACGCGCATCGCCTTCGACGCGAACATGGAAGACCATCCCGGCGACCGTGTCATCGGCATCGCCAGTATTGGAGATGATCCTGCGCGAGCGGCCGTCACCTACATCACAGCGGGGCCGGGGACGAACATCGAGCCGCACTGGTCCGAGGGGGACGGGCGCATTGTCTATCAGCACACCGACGCGCGCAACAGCGCGGACCTTTTCACCATCGGCACCAACGCCGGTGCGCAACCAGTGAGGCTGACTGACTCGATGCCCGCGGGGATCGACCGCTCAAAATTTGTCGAACCTCAGTTCGTGCACTATTCCGGTCCCGATGGCCAGCAGGTTCCCGGCTGGCTCTTCGTGCCGAAAAATATCGATCGCACGAAAAAGCATGCTGCGATTATCTGGATCCATGGCGACGGCGTGAATCAAAACTACAACGGCTGGCACGTGCAGCGAAACTACGCCGTCTACTACAGCTTTCATCAGTACCTGCTGCAACAGGGTTATGTCGTTTTCGCTCCAGACTACCGCGGCAGCATCGGCTACGGAAGAGATTGGCGCAATGGCGTGTTCATGGACGTTGGCGGCAAAGATGCCAAAGACACGTGGATGTCGGCGAATTATCTAAAGACACTGCCTTACGTGGATACCGACAGAATCGGTATCTGGGGATTGAGCTACGGCGGATTCTTCACGCTGATTGCGATGACCGATCAACCAAAGTTGTTTCGGGCCGGTGTAGACGTGGCCGGCGTCGTCGATTATGTGATGTACTATTCCGATCCCTATCATGGCGATTGGACCGCAAGTCGCATCGGAACGCCGGAGCAGAATCCGAAAGTCTATGCGAACGCCTCACCGATTTCACATATCGATCGCCTGGAACACCCATTGCTCGTACTTCACGGCACGTCCGACGTCAACGTCCCTTACCTCGAGTCCGTTTGGCTCATCGACGAAGCACTCAAAAAGGGTAAAGGTGATCTCCTTTCATTCATGATGTATCCGGGCGAATTCCACTATTTCACCAGAGCGCATGTCTTGCTCGACGCGTGGCACCGGGTGGACGACTTCTTTGCGTTTCACCTGCAAGGCAGGAGCAAGGTTTCGCACTGAGCCTTTGGCCGCAAAGAATGGAACTCGTGTGTAACCCAGATACTCCTCGCAAGGCATCCCGCGAAAGGCGGAACCGGAAATGAGATCGCGCTATAAGGCGTACGTTCGTGCTGTCTTGGTTTTGTGCCTGGCAGCGAGTTCAGGTAGGGCGCAAGGCACACGGGAAGACTACCAGCGCGCGCAACAATTTCTTCCCGGGAACCTGCGCCATCATGTCTACGTCGCGGATGTCACTCCACACTGGATCGCCGAGAAGAATCGCTTCTGGTATCGCAAGGCCGGCATGAAGGGGGCCGAATTTATCCTGGTTGATCCCGCGCAAGACACCTTCGGCCCTGCATTTGACCACCCGCGATTGGCGATCTCGCTTGCAAAGGCAGCGAAGCGCGAGGTTCAGCCGGCAGAGCTTCCGTTCGACACGTTTGACTACGCAAAAGACGAGAAGTCGATCTCGTTTCAAGTTGACGGGACCTCCTGGACCTGCCAGCTCGAAGACTATGAGTGCAAGAAGGGGCCTGAGCCAGTTGCGGGGCAGTTTGAAGAAGCCTCGCCGAACAAGGAATGGGTTGCCTATGTCAATGAGCACGACCTCTATCTCCGCTATGTTTCGACCGGGGAAATAATACGGCTGACGCATGATGGCGAGGCATCTTGGGACTATGCAACTGCCATTCCGTCGCTGCGGCCGATGATTGCGCAAGGAACTCAGGAGGTGAAGCAGCGGCCTGCGGTGTTCTGGTCGCCGGATTCCTCAAAATTTGTCACCTACCGGATGGACACGCGAAATGCGGGGCGCTTCACAAACCTACAGTTCGTTCCGACAGGACAGCTTCGCCCCAAGGCATTCACCGTCGTCTACCCTTTGCCCGGAGAAGTGTTGCCCAAAGCCGAGCCGATCATCTTTGACGTGCAGAAGGCGAAGCGCATCGATGTGAAGACCGCACCCTTGGAGATTCAGTTTCAGGGCGGGCCGAGTTTCGAATGGTTTCCAGACAGCAAGACTTTTTATTACGAAGCAGACGAGCGAGGCGAAAAGTCCATCGAGCTGCGTACCGTAGACCCCGAGATCGGAGAGCAAAAGGTTGTGATTCGTGAAAAGTCGGATCGTTACGTCGATCCGGGGGAGACCTTCTTCCGATTCCTTCACGACTCCGGAGAAGTCCTCTGGTCTTCCGAGCGGGACGGCTGGAACCATTTGTACCTCTACAATCAGAAGACCGGCGGCCTGAAAAACCAGGTAACCCAGGGGCCATGGGTGGTCCGCCGCATCGTCGACGTCGACGAAAAATCCCGGCGCGTCTATTTTCTGGCAAACGGCCGCGAGAAAGGCGAAGATCCCTATCAAACTCACCTGTACAGCGTCGGCCTTGATGGCAGCAACTTGACGGCTCTGACCCCGGCGAATTCCAATCACACGGTTAGCATATCCTCCGACCATTCTTATTTTGTCGATAACTCCTCGCGGCCTGATCTCCCGGGGGACGCTGTTCTCCGAAATGTAAAGGACGGTTCGCAAGTTCGCGTCCTTGAACAAAGCGACGCGAACGAATTGTTTAAAACGAACTGGAAGTCTCCTGAGGCATTTCACGGCAAAGCCAAGGATGGCACGACCGATCTTTATGGACTGATCTGGCGTCCATCGAACTTCGATCCTGCAAAGAAGTATCCCGTCATCGAAATGGTTTATACGGGCCCCCAAGCATTCTTTGTACCAAAGACATTCGGGGCTGCGGTGCGCGGTCTGCAATCAACGGCGGAGTTGGGCTTTATCGTAGTGATGGTCGACGGCCGCGGCACCACAGGACGCTCTCGGGCATTTCACGAGTACTCGTATCGGAACCTTGGCGGAGCTTTCGAAGATCACGTCGCCATGATCAAGCAGATGGCCGCTCATTATCCCTACATGGATGCGACACGCGTTGGAATCTTCGGGACCTCGGCCGGAGCTTACGGCGCCGCCCATGCCATGCTGGTATTTCCCGATTTCTATAAGGTCGGTGTTGCTATCTCCGGAGATCACGACGCGAGATTGGACAAGGCCTGGTGGAACGAACTCTACCAGGGATTCCCAGTTGGTCCCGACTATGCCGAACAGTCGAACGTCACCATGGCGGACCGGCTTCAGGGGCAATTGCTGATCGAACATGGCGACATAGATGATAATGTCCACGTCGTCGAGACAATGCGCTTCGCTGATGCTCTCATGAAAGCCAACAAGGACTTCGACATGCTCATTGTTCCCAACATGTATCATGGAGAAGGTGGCAATTTGTATCTTGCGCGCCGACGCTGGGACTATTTCGTTCGATATCTTCTCGGCGTGAACCCGCCCAGCAACTTTGAAATCCATGAGGACCGGGAACCCACTCCTGGACGTCCACGTTGATGGCCCTACTGTCGAGATTCGCGTTGCTCAGCGCGATCCCCGTTTTGCTGAGCGGCAGTGCTTCGTCCCAATCGCTCCCAAGAGCACCCAAAACAGAAGTCATAACCGTGACACCCAAACCGGGGTTTTTCACTGAGCCTTCGATTGGCGTGAATCCTGCTAACCCTCTGCAAGTTGTCGCCGCTTTTCAGGACAACGCTCATATCGCCTATTCCGTCGACGGCGGACGCCATTGGCAGCTCGCCACAGGAATCGAGCCGCCGAACTATCGAGTTTCGGGAGATGTCTCAGTCACTTTCGACAATCAAGGACACGCCTACATTTGTTATATCGCCTTCGATAAGCTCGGTACGTTTAATTATTGGGGACACAACTCATCGCGCAACGGCATCTACGTTCGCCGCTCGCTGGATGGAGGCGCGACCTGGGAGGCTCAGGATATCGCCGCGACCGAGCAGCGAGATCAAACTACGGTTCCGTGGGAAGACAAGCCCTACATCGTCGCAGATATGGGACGCGGGCCTCACGCCGGCAACCTTTATATAGGTTGGACGAGATGGACGCTAAGCGATTCTCAAATTCTATTTGTTCGCTCCACGGATCACGGCAAGACGTGGTCAAAGCCAGTGGAGATCGACAACATTCGCGGGCTCCCGCGCGATGATAACGGAGCCATCGAAGGGTTTGCCGGAGCTGTCGGGCCGGACAGCACATTGTACGCGGTGTGGACCGACGGCAATCACGTCGTTTTCACCACCTCTCATGATGGTGGAGCGACTTTTTCCCACACACGAAATATCATCGACACGGCTCCCACCATGTTCACACTTCAAGCCGTCTCACGGGCCAATGGTTTTGCACAAATTGCCATTGATCCCCGGGGCGGCGCGAAAGGCGGTCGCCTATATTTGACATGGAGCGATTACCGCAACGGCGATGTGGACGTATTCTGCTCGACCTCCGGTAACCACGGTGAAACATGGAGTCCCGCTGTGCGCGTCAACGACGATTCCCCTCACAACGGCGCGGACCAGTTCTTTCAATGGATGGCCGTCGATCCCGCCGATGGCGCGGCGTACGTGGTCTTCTATGACCGCCGCCGCGACCCGAAGAATCGCCGGCAAATCGTCGCACTGGCGAGATCGACGGATGGCGGCCGGACGTTTCAGAACTATGCGTGGATGGATCAGCCGTTTGATGCCCAAGGAGTCTTCATGGGCGATTACAACGGAATTGCCGCTTTGAACGGACGCGTGTACGGAGTATGGACGCAAAAGCCAGAGAACAAATCGTCGCGAGACACTTTAATCCAGATTGGTGTAGCGGACTTCAACACAGAAAAAATAGCGACTGCCGCACCTCAACTCGCGCAAGCAGCCAAGACCGGCCGCCGGTAACAACTTGCACGGAATCGCGCTCTCTGAATCCAAGCCTCACTCCTGCAACGGTCCGGGGGTTACATGTTCCAGGAGGTAGCGGGCCAGCAGCGAATACAGGTGATAATGTGTTCCCTTCCCTTCCGCTAACGAATGCGTCCGGCCTGGGTATTCCATGAAGTCAAACGGTTTTCCAAGCTCCACGAGCCGATTGATGAGAAGTTCCGTGCCCTGATAATGGACGTTGTCGTCGCCTGGGCTATGCACGATCAACAGTTTTCCTCGTAACCCTTCCGCGAAATTAATCGGCGAGCCCCTCTGATAACCCTCGGAATTGTCCTGCGGGATTCCCATGTACCTCTCTTGATAAATCGTATCGTAAAGCCGCTGATCTGCCACTGGAGCGACGCTCATCCCCGTTTTGTATACGTCCGGCGAGCGAAACATGAGATTCAACGTATTGGACCCTCCTCCACTCCAACCCCACACCGCAATTCGATTCGCATCCATGAACGGATAAGTGCGTTCCAGAACTTGCAGCGCCTTCGTTTGCTCCACGGATGAAAGCACGCCAACACTTCCGTAAACTATTTTGCGCCACGCACGCCCCTTCGGAGCGGGGGTCCCGCGATTGTCCACGCTGACGACCAGGTATCCGCTTTCCGTCATGGCCCGGTGAAACACCCCGCTATCACCTTCCCAGGCGTCAACCACAGTCTGCCCAGCCGGTTCCCCGTACACATAGACGAGCACTGGATATTTTCTCGCCGGATCGAAGTTCCTGGGCTTCATCATCCATCCATCAAGCGTAACGCCGTCGCCGATGTCGACGTGAATAAACTCCGTCGGCCGCGAGAGAAACTCCTTCAGGTTCGCCCGCAGTGCGGCGTTATCCTCCAACACGCGGGTCACTCGATGATCGGGAACACTCACCAGGTCCGTGACTGGCGGCGAATCGAAACGGGAGTATGAGTGTATGGCCCAATGAAAATCGAGAGAAAACTGATAGGAATGCGTTCCTGGCTGATTCGCCGGAGTCAATCTTTCTGCTTTTCCGCCGCCGTCTAATTTGGTGCGGTAGAGATAGCGTTGTGTCGCATTGTCCGGCGACGCAAGGTAGTACAGCCAGTCTTCCTGGGGAGTAGTGCCAACGACTTGGATAACGTCAGAATTGCCGGGAGTTATTGGCCGGACTTGTTTTCCGTCTCGCGAAATTAAATAAGTCCGGCGCCAGCCATCTTGCTCGCTTAGCCAGAGGAATTCCTTTCCCCCATGAAGCCACTGCAGATGATCGACCACATCCACCCACGCGCTGTCATGATCCCGATAGACAGGCTGAACGGAACCGCTGCTGGCATCGGCAAGCAGCACATCATTCGTGTTCTGCAAGCGATTCAAATGCTGCAGCACCAATGTGTTCGAATCCCCTGCCCACTCCATACGGGCGATGTAGCTGTTAGTGGGGTCTCCTAGAACCTGCAGCCAGGTAGTCACGCCACCCTCGGCGGAGATCACCCCGGCGCGAACCAACGAGTTAGGCGTCCCCGGTTCCGGATAAGCGATCTCCTTGATTTGCGGATAGAGCCCGTACTGGGGATAGGGAATGTGCGTAAGCACGTCGTAAGGCGCTCCCACGTTGTACACCAGGCCAAACTTCCGCACTCCGCTGGTATTGAATTGCCAGTACGCAATGCGCTTTCCGTCCGGACTCCAGCGAAAAGCGTCCCGAAGAAAAAACTCTTCCTCATAAACCCAGTCGGACGTTCCGTTGATGATGGTCTCGGAGCCGTCGTGCGTCAGTTGGATGGTTTCTCCCGTCTGTGCGGATTCAACATAGATGTTATTGGCCCGCACGTAGGCCAGGCGAGATCCGTCCGGCGAAAACTTTGCAAACATCAGTGTAGATGGAGAGGCATCACCACCCAATTTGCGCAGACTTTTTCCGCGCCGATCGAAAACCCAGTAGTCTCCTCGCGTGTTCGCACGCCAGACTTTGCGCGAGTTGGTGTAGATGAGCACCCGGCTCATATCCCCGGACCAGTCATAATTCTCGATATGTAGAGGATCTTTCGAGCCAGCGGGTATCAACTCCGATGCCGCGATCAGGACTTCCCCCTTCCCAGTGGCGGTGTCGTAGCGTACTAATTCGCTGGAGCCAGAGAAGGAAGAGGAAGGCTCTAGCGTCGCGTACGCTTCACCTTCATTTAACCATCGAGCCGGTCCAAATGATTTGGGTTGGAATTCGCGCTGAAGAAATGCTCTGTGAAAAAACTGATCCAAGTCAAACGACTGCTGGGCAAACAACTGGGTGGCCGCAACCAAGATCCAAACCATGGATGAGATGAGCGGAATCGCCCACACCTTCAGGAACTTGCTTGGCAGAGAATTTCGGCATTTAAGGAGGGATATGCAATCCGAGCAGTTTGACGCGGGCATGCCTGACCTCGTTTTGTGTGGTTCGAGTCCGAAAATCTAAGCAAATTTCCGTTGACTCGCGGATATTATATACAGGAGCATACCCCGTGCCTAACCCTTCGTCACATCTCACTCTAATCTCCGCTGAAAAGATCAACCCGGAAGACACGTCTCGAATTTCGCGTCGCGATTTCGGGCGGCATGCCGCCGTCGCCGCGGCCTTTGCTCTATCACCCGGGATGGCGCTCGGGTCACCCCAAAGTTCGCCCCAGGAATCAAAGCAATTGCGCGAGATTCCCGATCGCGGCCTCGCCGGTCTGACAGCGGAACAGAGCGAAGAAGTCGAAGCTAGGCTGACCAACATCATCCGCAAATACGGAAATCGTTTGTCGATTGCGCAGCGCGACCATCTCCGCCGAATCCTTGCGTACAACGAAAAGATGCTCGTTTCGATTCGCGCTTTCCCTCTTCAAAATGGTGATCCGCCGGCAAGCGTCTTGAAGGCTTCTTTCCTCGAACAAACAGCGTCATCTGGCATACACGCTGCCGCGCGTAGCGAAGGCTCGAGGCGTTGAATCTAGGAATGGGGCCTAGACTTGTTATCAGAGGAAACTCTCTTTTTGTCCTTGCGCGAACTCGGTGACCGCATTCGTGCCCGCCAACTCTCGCCGGTCGAACTCACAGAAAGTTATCTCGCGCGAAGTTCAGAGTTAGGTCTCAAGCTCAACGCCTACGCTTGCCTGACACGTGAATTGGCATTGCTTCAGGCTAACGCGGCAGAAAAAGAGATTGCCGCAGGCCATTATCGGGGTCCCCTGCACGGCGTCCCGTATGCCGTGAAGGATCTGGTCGCAGTGGAGGGTTATCCAACGACATGGGGCGCGCGGCCCTACGCAACGCAGAGGCTCGATTTCAACGCCGCGGTGATCGAGCGTTTGAATCGCGCCGGTGCTGTTCTGATCGGCAAAGCCGCAATGATCGAACTGGCCGGGGGGCTGGGATATTCGACCGGGGCCGCCTCGCTTACGGGCGGTTGCAAGAATCCATGGAATACCGACTATTGGACATGCGGCTCGTCGAGCGGCTCCGGTGCGATTGTCGCGGCCGGCCTTGCGCCATGGGCGCTCGGCTCGGACACCCGGGGATCAATTCTTTGTCCTTCTGCCTGGTGCGGCATTTCTGGAATGCGGCCGAGCTTCGGCCGAGTGAGCCGATTTGGCGCTATGGCCATTGCATGGACAATGGACAAACTCGGACCGATGGCGCGTACGGCGGAGGATTGCGGACTCGTACTTTCCATCCTCGCGGGGCACGATGCTCGCGACTTCGACTCGCTGCCGCCGGGTGTCGCCGAGTTTGCTTACCCTGGCGGGAACCGCGCTTCGGCGAAATCCCTTCGCATTGGCCGGCTCACCAATGTCTGGCGGGAGATGGATCCTGGCCTTGATTCTGCGGTGAACAGCGCGCTAAAGGTGCTTGAAAAAGAAGGTGCCAGGATTTCGGATGTGGAGATCCCGGATGGGCCTTATGAAGAAGCGGCAGAGCTTACCATCCTGATCGAGGCAGCTTCGGCGTTTCGGGATCTGATCGCCAGCGGCCGGTGCGCCAAGCTGGCCGATCCTGTAGGCCAGATCAATGGCTATGCGAGCGAAGAATTCTCCGCCACAGATTATCTCCAAGTCCAGCGCGTGCGAAGCCTCCTGCAGAAGCAGATCGACAAACTGTTCGACAATTTCGATGTTCTGGCGACGGCTGGCGAATCTTCAGCCGCGGCGCTACTGAATGCTCCACCCGAGGAAGATTCTGCCGGCCCGATCGAAAGACGCGCACCCGATGGAATCTCCAGCCTGTGCGGGCTGCCCGCGATCACTGTCCCTTGCGGCTTCCATAAGGACAAGCTTCCCTTCGGCGTGCAATTCATTGGCCGTGCACTCAACGACCGCGTCGTGATTGAAGCAGCTCATCGGTTCCAGCAGCACACGGACTGGCACCGGCAACGCCCACCCATCCACTGAGTACCGCCAAATTGAAAAATCTATTTAAACCCTGCCATTTCCCACTTTTGGAGGGTGTCCAGCACCAGCGCCTTCACCTTCGCGATTACTTTCCGCGAATATTCCTCGGCTTTGGCCTGCGTGCGATCTTTCGGCAATCCCTGTCCCTCCGTATAAAGCAGCATTGTCGAAGGAAACGGCGTTGCCGACCAGCCGTCGCCCGGGGATGGCAGGGCCGTGGCCATGTCCTTGCCCGTGAATAGATCCCAATGCACAAGCTTCGGGTTGGCGGCCTGGACCATCGCCGTTTCCTCATTTGTCGCATGCCCGCCGTCCTCGCCAAACACCTGCCGCGTGATATCGTTGCAAAGCAGCCACCAATTGATGAGCAGCGTGTTGACCTTATACTGCAGCGAAATCTCGTTCGCCAACTGTTGAAGAATGAGGACCTGCGGACCATGCCCGTTGAGGATTACGATGTTCCGGAAACCGTTGTCCACCAGTCCCACCAGCACCGCGCGAACATAAACTCGAAATGCATCCTCAGGAATATGCAAGCTGCCGGGATACGGCGCGAGGATGTCCGTGACGCCATAAGGAATATGCGGAGCAATCAGCGCGTTGACCTCGCCAGCAATGGCATTGGCAATCGCCACCGGTACGGTATTGTCCGCACCGTTGTTGATGAACCCGTGCGCTTCGAGCGTACCAACGGTCAGGATTACAGTTTTGACTTTTGCCGGGACAAGCTGTTGGAACTCCTTCCAGTTGAGAGCGTCCATCGACCGCGAGGAAGGTTGTTGGGCACCGGCGCTCGCCGGAAGAAGCAGCCACAAAGAAATCATAAGAGTTCGCACCATGATTTAGCCTCCTTGGAAAGGCAGGTGTTCGCGGCTCAGCTCCGGTTCGTGAGAGAAGGATATCTTCGCCCCGTCCAGGCGCTCAGTCCGGGTTTGTGGTCATGGACGCCCGGCGCCCCGTGGTGATTGAGAAATAGTCAATCCACTGTTTGCGAATTCCGTTTGTTCGTTCGATCAGCTCGCTACTCGGCTTGGCGCCGTGCTGAACGACGATGACCATTCCGGTGTTGAAGTGCCGTTGAGATTTGTCAACACCGGGCGAGCGCAGGCCTTCCACGGCAATGACGTCTTCGATGGTTACCCTGGTCCTGTCCCCTTGGAAGATTGGGCGACCATTGGCGTCTTTGCCGGCAGGGACCAGGCTGCGGAGAATGAAAAAGTCGGGCACTTCAGCGGGAGAAATCAGACCCATGAGGTAGAGGTCGAGGTATGACCATCCAGTCGTGGGCACGTAATAGTCATCGTCGAGTTGGGTGTAGGTCTGGTCAAAGTTGTCGTGCCAAACACCACCGCCCATGATGGATGCTTCCGTCGGTCGTTGATAAGGGAACGGCACCCGGGCCTGCAATCCGCGGGCCCAGTGGGTGGGACCGAGCGGAATTGTTTCGCCACTGACCTTTGCCGAAACGAAGGCCGCCCAACGGTGGCCCATTTCATGGGCAATCTGCGAGATTCCGTACATATAGGGAGGCATTCTGCCGTCTTGCGAAATCTCAGCGAGTTGCTGCTGATAGAACGTGATGTCGTGATCTGTGCCAACTGGCGCGTCCTGGGGAGGCCGCTCCTGCATCTGGTTGGAGCCGACATAAACCGGTTGGATGAATTGCCACTGGAACCTGCCCGGGGTGCAGTAGGATGCGAGTCCGCGCTGCGTGGCGCCGATTCCCGTGACGGCACCTCCCACCGCTCCCAAGGGACCGTCACTGGGAGTGCCCGCTTCCTGGTTGTCGACGCGGAAGTCCGAGTAGTACGCGAGGAAGTCGAACTTGTCACCAAGGCTCTTGATCACGGAGCAGGTCAGGTCGCGAGGATTCGGCAGGGCATAATAATGGAAAGCTTCATAGACTACGGAGAACGGACCGTCTGAGGGCTTGAGGGAAGACAAATGCACTTCAGCATTGCGAATCCCGCTCAGAGAGACGGGGTGAGCGAGGATCTGTGCAACTGGCTCGTCCGAACCAGGAGCAGAAGCATCGGCAGAGACGGCAATCTGCGTCGCGCCGCGGAGCGCCGGCGGTAGGATTCCCTGAATCGAAATGGTGTTGCCGCTCATCTTCACGCGGCGCGACACCCCGGGACCGAACGCAAAGTATCGCGATGTGCCGGCGTTCGCGCGGTTGCGGCGTGCAAAGCCGCGAATTGTCCAGACTGCGCTGGCAAGAGCACCATCGTCAGGCTGGGCAGAAGGCTTGTGGGCATCAAAGTAAACGCGATAGGCAATGCCTGAGAGTCCCGAATCTCCTTCAGACAATGCGGGTCCGGCAGTTTCGAAGGTGGCCTTCAGAAGCAACCCATCAACAACCGAAAGCTTGAGATTCTGGATGTCGAGATGCGCGGCAACGGACGAGTTCTTCTTGCCGGTGAGCGTGGCGAGAGGTTTCTCTGCTGCGCTGGAAACCAGCGGATAGATGCCGATAATTGCGTCTTTCGCCGCAAGCTGTTGGTACGACATTTCGATGGCACCGTCCTTGTAGAGGACAGTTTGGAACCGGTTGACGGTCTTGGTCCACGTAAAGTCTTGAATGTTGCCCCACGGTTCGGTCACATCCCACGTCACCACCACGCGATCCTGGAGTTCCTTTACGTAACGATCGCCAGACATACGCGGCTTGAAAAAAACGCATATCGCCGGGAGGGTGTTAACCATGCTCGCGGCCCCCTCGGTCAGCGGATCGAAACGGCCAATGGAGACTCCGCCTTCATCACCACGGGGTCCGAAGCCGGGACCTGCGTCATCGGCGGGCGCGTTGCTTTCCGGCGTAAACCGAATCGATCCGGTAACGCCGACGGAGAATGAATTCCAGGTTTTGCCGGAAAAAGGAAACGAGAAGTTGTGCAGCGCGACTTGATGACGACTCAGCGCCCGGCCGAAGTCGGCGTCCCAGCGCAATGGAAAGTTTTCGACGCGATATCCCCCGCTTCCGAGCGTAAAGCGAAGCGTGCGCTGGCCGAGATCGAAGAGGTTCTGCTGGCCGAGCGCGCTTTGGTCCAACTCCATCAGGATCAGGTTTTCGGTGACGGAGACTTTGCCGATGGGCTTGCCCGGTACATCCCGTTCTTGAGCAAGTGCCGCAGTTCGCAGCACAAGAATGGCACAAAGCATCACCAGCATCTGGGAGAAAAGACAATCGGCTCTAGTCACGTTCCCTCTCTAAGCGCAGCGATTAGCGTCTACCTTTGCAATTCGGCAAACGGAACGAACCAATCTTGGTCCGGTAGGCTGTGTCGCCCTCTTTCATGTAATCGCCGACATACCAGAACGTGCAGTCGTCGCTCGGATCCATCGCAGTCGTTGTGTAGTCTTCCCAACGCAGCGTGTTCGTCTGCGACGCTTCTCCTTTCGCGAGCACGGTCTCGTGCAGCGTCAACTGGCCCCTTGGATCGCCCGCCTGCCGCGCAGCAAAGCGCTGCCCCGCGAAATTCGGCACCCCACCGAACGAGTATCCAACCCCGATGTCGCCTGTCCCATCCATCGCGATGCTGGGCATCCAACGGTAGAACCCTTCAGGCGCATACGTACCCTCCTGATACAAGGCTGGATCGCCTTTTTTGTCGAGGCGGAACTCATACCAGCGCACGCCCCCGCCACCTCCCTCCGTACCGACAGAGTGCGCGGCGACGATCGACTCGTGGCCCCCGACTTTGCGGTAGACGAGTCGCTGCATGATCTTGTCGCCCTGCACGTCGAGCCGGCGTTCGGTACTGGGCTGCGGGACGCAGCTCGTCAACTGCCCGTTACACAAGTAGTGATACGGCGCAACATTGATCTTCACGGGACCATTTGCTTTCGTATTCGCGGGATTATTCCAGTCGACATGAACCTTCCAGAAGTAGATGCCATCGTCATTGAAGATCTCCTTGAGCTGCGTGCCCCCAGCCGCCATCATGATGTTCGGCGCTCCCGCGGGCGGCAGTTTCTGGCCATCAATGTCGGCGTTGTTTAGGAAATTCACTCCGTCGATGACGATGCACTGCTCGGTAGCTGGTCGGCCCGCAAGCATCTTAGTGCGATCCGCAATGCACGCGTGCTTCTGAATCACGTTGTCGCCCGTGCTGGTCGCCATATAGTAGCCGTCGGTCCAAACTGCAGGCCGAGGGTAGTCCGGGAACAGCGTCCGCTCGAACGCATAACGATAGTACGTGCCGAGGGGGTCCGGCCCGGTGCTGACCGCATAGCACATGGCCCACACTCCCTCTTTCCTCTCAGGCGGCTTTTGACCTCGTTCTGGCGGAGGCGGCGGCTGCGCTGGGTAGGCAGGAAGCGCCGCAGCAGCACCCGGTGAAGACGCCTCATCTGTCTTTGCAAGCTGCCCAGGCAGGACTGCTTCGCCGCGAGCCAGACCGGTTTTCCCTGGAAATTCGTCGGGGCCAATTCGCGAGAACATTGGCATCACAATCAACCATCGCCCTGCAAGCTGGTCGTAGCGGACTACTGCGTCACCATTATTGCGCGCTTCGCATACGCCGCCGAAGCCTGTCCACACGGATTTCGTGGCCGCCTCCCCATATAACACAGTTCCACTCTTGTGGTATTTCTTGGCCCTCTTCGTGTAAATTGCGATTCTTGAATTGACGATCTGCACAATGTGATCGGGGCCGACTGCGAGGCTGTTGTCGGACGGGTTGCGGAACTTGGTCGTGCCCTGCGGACCTTCGAACCCGACGCCCAGTCCGTCGAAGCTCTCGAGCAGTGGCACCGCCGGCCGCGTACCTTGGGACGTTTGTTCAACGGCAATGCCGGCAGGACTCAAAGTTGGCGGCGGTGCCGGTGGAGGTATGGGCTCGCCGTGACTTTGCTCTTGCGCAGCATCCAGGTCATCCGTCAACGAACCAGGTGACACGCCGCAGGCCGCGCCTTCGCAATCAGCCAACGCGGTTCTCGCGTTCGACTCCTGCATTAACGCGAGCGGCCGCGAGACGTCGTATTCGATAGTGCGATGCAAGAGTACTGCACCCGCCTCTGGATCCGCACCTTCGCTATGTCCCGAGCGCGGTTTCAGACCGGGCCGACTCACGAAGACAAAGACAGCGAGCATAATTCCGAGTGCTGTGATGACGCTGGATTTCCGTGCGTGAATCATGGTCAGTCTCCCATCCAGGGCGTCCGGATTATAAAGTATACAAATTTAACTGGCACAAAATCTTGTCCATTTTCACCCCCCAAGCGCTATTTTGCGTCCCCGGTGACAAGAAAATGCGCGGGGTGACGATCAACGGAGTGAGGTGGGAAGGCTTCGCTCCGGAAAAAGAGGTCGTCATAGTCGCCCCGCACTACGCGAGAGAGATCAGGGTGGAAGTGGCATATTGGCCGACCCTTTCGGAGAATATATACGGATAGTAAATGCATTGCGCCCGTAGCTCAATTGGATTGATTGTCTGCCTTTTATGCAGAGGGTCGGGAGTTCGAATCACGCCGGGTGCGCCATCTCATTGAACCGAAAAGAGAAAGAAGAATCGCTCTTCACCGTTGACCCTCTGGCAGAAAGTAGAAGGGTCGGGAGTTCGAATCTCCCCCGGGCGCGCCACTTATCTGTCTTGAATCAAGCAAGTTGCAGGCATTTCCAAAACAACTTCGTTTTCGATTTTCGGTCCATTCCGTCCAACAACGGGTTCTTTAGACTGGAGCTCGAAAGTAACAGCCTTCAGAATGGGTTCGTACTTCTCAATCAAGCACGCGAACTGGCGGGGAGCACAGCGGGGACAAAATCTCAGATCACAGTAAGTCGGCGAAAATAAACTGTGCTTTTCCGGCCCCTTGAGGTTCGTCGTTCCATCTGAGACCAGGTTGCCCCGTGCAGAAAAGCGTTGGAGGGTGATAATGCTCCTATTGCGCGAGGGAAAGGCGGTTGACGCTTACGAGGGCGGTGAAATCGGCGGCAATTTTCGTGGCGATTTTCTGGAGTTCATCGTCGGAAGGGTCTCGGGAGACCTCGAAGCGTTTTGTACGTTCGCACTTCTCCAGCACTATAGCGCCATCACTTCTCGACTGCGAGATTCTCTAATTCGCCGAATGCAAGCCGCGGTATGTTTTCCTGCCATCCGTCGCCTGCGGAAGTCGGATCCGCGTCCCGAATGGAAGCATAGTGCTTCACCCAAATTTTCACGTTCCCGAATAGGATTGGGTCGCCCGTAAAGAGAAAGTACTGCCTGCCGTCAAGTTTGAATTCGATTTGATTCATCGTCAGGGTCCCTTCGACCGCGCCCGCTATGGGCTTTGCCGAGAATACGTACCACCCCTCGCTTTGCTCTCCATACGCGAAGTAGGATTTGTCCTGTGAGAGCTGGCCGCCTCCATTGTCAAATTTGCCGAGCATCTCTTTTTCTCTAACTAAAATGACGGGGGGATCGATTCGCAATTTGCCGTCTTCGGGATAGAGTCCCATCCGCACATTCTCGGGAAGAGTTGACTCGAAGTGGCCCTTGATTTCCAGGTTTCCGTAACCATCCACGGGAATCTTTAGATTATCGCCCGGAGAATAGAGGAACTCCCGCTCCGGCATATTGCGCACCCTCTCCCATTTTTCTCCCCGGGGCAACCACCCGGCTCGTGCTGCAATTTTTTCTGTTTCTCCGATCTGTCCCAGCATTCGAATGTGAAACCACACTGTTCCGTCCGCGTACGGCATTTCAGCTCCCCCATCGTAGTACGGATTTCCTCCCGGATTTGCTGGAGTTGTTCCACCCATAATCATCTTTCCGTCTCTTCCCAACACCTCATATTGAAACCATCGGGGCGTCTCTTTTGCCCGAGTCAAGAACAGTCCGGTGGACAAAGCTAGTAAACTAAGAACCATCAGCGCGAACGCAAACCGTGGTATTCGCATCGTTCCCCTCCATTTTGTCAGCCAGTTCGTCGCAGCGGCAGGTTCCGCCAATCTCCAGCGTCCTTCCGGAATCCCCTGTGGCGAGGCAGCATTCGCCACACGGCGCAGCTCTGCGCCCATCTCTGCGTACTCGTTCAATCGGACGCGGCATTGTTCGCACGCCGAGAGGTGCGCGGCTGCCTCCCGCGAAATCGATTCGCCATCAAACAGCGCGGAAACGCATTCTGCAGCCTCAGCACAATTCATTTCATGCTCCTCGCCGCATCACTGGAAGAGCGCCAGATGCGCCGCAGCTCCTCCCTCGCAGCAAACAATCTTGACTTCACTGTGCCCAGCGGAATCTGCAGAATCACGGCGAGCTCCGCGTACGACTGGCCCTCGACTTCGCGGAGCCACAGGAGCGACCGCTGCTCCTGGGCCAAGCGGCTGAACGCATCGCTAACCGCCGAAAAACTGGCCCTTCCTTCCGCCGATTCGTGCTGGCCTTCCCCACCGCGAACATCGGGAACGCGCGACTGCCTTCGCCACCATTCCGCTGCGCGTTTTCTCCCGATTCCGAAAACATACGCGCGCAGTGACCCGAGCTCCGGCCGAAAACCGTTGGGCGACTTCCAGATCTGCGTGAACGTCTCTTGCATGACGTCCTCCGCCGCTTGCGGGCTGCCCACAATCTGTCCCAAGTAGGCACACAAACGCCCTGCGTTGTCGCGATAGAACGCTTCAAAGGCGCTCGCATCGCGGCCGCGAATCCGTTCCCACTGGTCGCGGTCGTCAGCCACGCATGCTCCTCACATCATTATTCGTTGAAATCGCGCGAAAAGTTCATCAGACCGAAAAGAATCTCCGCTAGGAGCAGCGACGCGCCCCCTGTCCCATCGGTCAAGTGTGATTCCCGTTGCCTTCCTCCACAAGCTCGCTCGCCGCTTTTCTCTTCGGCCCTACTACCTGAATCCGTCGTGAAAACGTAGGGTGAATGTGATTTTTCGCCCTATTTGACGCAGTTTTTCTTAACGTTCGGCTGTCTGACTAATTCCTAACGCTCTGTTAGGATTTAGTCAGCATGCGGTATTC
>Ga0193733_1000027_pt1 | contig 69739 bp, 68 predicted proteins | sample U1s2metaG_FD_145076 | JGI IMG/M metagenome (GOLD analysis project Ga0193733, IMG submission 145076) | Soil microbial communities from a riparian zone of the East river system, Colorado, United States - U1s2 | ecosystem: Environmental > Terrestrial > Soil > Riparian zone | place: USA: East River...
CTGGGCGAGCCGATCGCGGGAATCGAGGATGTTCTTCTGTTTCATTCTATTGTATGAAACACAACTGCGAGCTTTGTGTCAACACATTTTTACATTTTTCTCTTTGCGGGTACTCGGAAACTGGGGGAGGGCAAGATAAGATGCGCCATTCGCAACACGCGTTGTCAAATCGAAACACTTGGGGGGCCCCCCAGCATTCGATGCACGAGCACGCGCAGCGGCTCAGGCAAGGGCTCGCCCTCGCGTTGCGAGACAGACGGTTTTTCTCGAAGCAAACGTGAGGGAAGCTTCATCCACGCCGGTCCCATCGAGGGGAAGGTATGCGACGACCCTCGCAGCACTAAAGCATCCGCGCGGTCCAGCGCCACGCGAGCCGAATCCTTGAAATCTTCCTTCGCCGGATCGACCACAGAAAAATAGAGGCTGGGCCTCAGGAACTGAAGCAAGGAATTGCTTTCCACAATCAGGGGTGGCAACTCCCCCTTGGCATCTGCAGGCGTTTCCTGCAAGGCTGTCCTCAGGAGTGGCAGGCCTTCCGCGAGAAACCCCTGTTTGGTTCTGAGCCAGAACGATCGCCGTGCTCCGGCTGACAGGAAACGGGCACTATCCGTTCCCGTGTCCGCCTGCAACTCCCAGTTGATCGCCGAGACGTGTTCATCCGGCGCGCAAGCGCAATTCTCTCCATTCTGCGCGCAGACACCGTGCCCATACTGGGTGATCTTTCCCGCGATCCAGTTCGCGGAGGGAAACGCGGAGATCACATCGCACACGAGTTGCGTCTTCCCAATGCTGCGCGTGTGCCCGCCAACAACGATCACCCGCCACTGCGCCGGCGATTTCTTGTCATTTGCCGCCAAGCTTTTCCTCTATTCCTTTGATGCGCGCGGCCAGTTCCGGCAGCCGGCCATACCATGCGAACAACTCTTTGAATTTTTGCAGCGAACGAGCGGGTGTTCCCCAAACTGTCTCACCGCTGCGAATGGTTTTTCCTCCGAGCACGCCGCTTTGCCCGCCGATCACCGCGCCATCCTCCAGTTTGCAGCGCTCGCCAAAGCCCGCCTGTCCGCCCACAACCACGTACTTTCCAAATACGCAAGACCCGGACAATCCTGCCAGGGCCGCAATCACCGTGTGCGCCCCGATCTGACAGTTGTGCCCCACGTGCACGAGATTGTCCAGCTTCACGCCTTCCGCGATGCGGGTGTCGTCGAGTGAACCGCGATCGATTGTGGTGTTCGCTCCGATTTCCACGTCATCGCCAATCTCCACGATCCCCGCCTGCGGAAATTTCCAATGCTTCCCTTCACCGAAAGCATATCCGAAACCGTCCGCCCCAATCACCGCGCCTGAATGAACCTCCACGCGATTCCCCAGGCGTACGCCCGCGTACAGCGTGACCCGCGGGTGAATGCGGCAGTTCTCCCCGATCCAACAACCTGCGCCGATCACCGAGTGTGCGCCGATCTGCGTGCCAGCGCCGACATGGGCATCTTCACCAATCACGGCGTACGGCCCGATACCGGCCTCCGGCGCTACCTGCGCGAGCGGCGCGACGATCGCCGTCGGATGAAACCCCGAAGCAATCGGGGCGCGCCCGAGCAGCAGTTCTGCTGCTCGCGCGAACGCCACCTTGGGTTGCCCACTCCGCAATACGGTTTTTCCCGCTAACGCTATTCCCTCAGCCGCAATAACACAGATCGCAGCCGAAGCTGCGGCCCGCTGCGCATGCTTCGCGGATTCCACATAGATTAAATCGCGCGCTCCCGCGCGCTCCGGCGCAGCAACTCCGCCAAGTTCGGCTGCGCCATCGCCTTCCAGCTTCGCGCCACTCGCTTCGGCCACTTCCTTAGCAGTTCGTCTCATCATCTACCTCAATCGAAATCGTAGAGCGATGGCTCGCCCTTCGGCCTGGTGTTCCACCGCCCGTGCACCCAGACCCATTGCTCCGGATACTTCCGGACAATTTCTTCGATCACTTTCGTGAACTTTTTAGTATTCTCCAGAACGTCCCGCCCCATATCGCCCGTTCGAATCAACTCGACTGGCGGGTCGAAACGCAACCGGTACTTTCGGCTGCGTTCATCCCAAACGGCATATCCCGGCACGACCGTTGCGCCGGTATGCAACGCCACGCGCGCAATCCCCGTAGTCGTGCTGGCCGGCTTCCCAAAGAAATCCACGAACATGGCTTCGTCCGGCATGGTGTTCTGGTCCGCCAGAATTCCGACTGTTCCGGCCTCTTTCAATACCTTCAGCATCATGCGCGCCGACTCATTCTTGAAAATCGGCCGATTCCCTGACAAACACCTGTAACCGTTCACGAGTGCATCGATCCTCTGGTTGTCGATTCGCCGGGCCATGAAATGCAGAGGAAATCCGTACAGCGCGTGCGCAAAAGAAGACAACTCCCACGCGCCGATGTGCCCTGTCAGATAGAGCACACCTTTCCCGCGCCGCCGGCCTTCCAGAAAGTTTTCGTGCCCATCGAGCACGACAAACTGCTCAATGTTCTCTTTCGAATATTTCGGAAACCGGGCAAATTCCGCGGCCATCCAACCCAGATTCCGCAGCATTCCGCGGATGACTGTCCTACACTGCGCCTCGCTCCACTCCGGAAAGGCAATGCGCAAATTCACTTGAGCGGTTTCCCTCAATCCAGGCAGCAGCGCATAAAAAATGCGCACCGCTCCTGCGGCAAAACTCCGTGCCAGCGGGCGCGGCAATAAACCCAACCCTTTCAAAATGATCCACACTGCCGCGTATTCGACCCATTCCTTCATTGCATATCCAAGTTCGCCCGAGTTCCCCGCCGGGCGACAGTATGCAAGAGGTCCGCCGCTGGAAGATAGTGGTTCAATGTTAGACTCGACTTTCCGTGACCGAAACAACCGCTCCCATCGCCAAGGACCCGCGCACCAGCACCGCCGCCCGAATCGGCTGGACCATCCTCATCCTGGCAACGCTCTACGTTTGCTACTTCAGCCATCTCGGCGCCATCGGCTTCGTCGGGCCTGACGAGCCGCGCTACGCCTGGATCGCGCGCGACATGGCTGAGACCGGCGATTGGGTCACGCCGCGCCTCTACGGAAAACCGTGGTTCGAAAAGCCTCCACTTTTCTATTGGGGGGCGGCAATAAGTTTCAAGCTCTTCGGCGTTAGCGAAGCCTCCGCGCGGCTGCCAAGCGCCATCTTTGCGCTTCTCGCGACGCTCGCGCTCGCCTGGCTCGCGCTCCGTCTCTACGGCGCGGAAACCGCTCGGTGGCTTCTTGTTCTGCTTCCGACCACCGTCGGCATGATCGGCTTTTCGCACGCCGCCGCCACGGACATGCCCTTCAGCAGCATGCTCACCATTGCAATGGTCTGCGCCGCCGTCGTTCTAAGCCTCACGCGCAACGAGAATTTTCCCGTCATTCCGCAAACGCCTTGGCTCGCCCTTGTCCTCTTCGGTTTTTTCCTGGGTCTCGCCGTCCTCGCGAAAGGCCCCGCAGCCATCATTCTCTGCGCCGGCGGCGTTTTTTTCTGGGCGCTCATCACCAAGCGCTGGAGCGACGCCTTCCGCCTCTTTCATCCTGCCGCTCTCGCGTCTTTTTGCTTCACAGCTCTCCCGTGGTACATCCTCTGCGCCCGCCGCAACCCCGACTTCTTCCGCATCTTCATCATCGAGCACAATTTCAAGCGCTACCTCACCCCCGAATTCCAGCATATCCAGCCCTTTTGGTACTACGGCCCGATCATTTTGATCGCAATTCTCCCATGGAGTGTCATTCTTCCTCGTGTAGGGTACGACGCGGTTCTCAGTTTTCGTCAGAGCCAGTGGAAAGAATCAAATTCGCTGTTTTTGGTGCTCTGGACCATCTTCCCGCTAGTATTCTTCAGCTTTTCGCAATCCAAACTCCCTGGTTACGCTCTTCCGGTCTTGCCACCGTTGTCAGCACTTGCCGCTCGAAGTCTCGTCTTAGCGTTTCAGCGATCTCTGGCCGCCGCCCGCTGGGTTGCCATCGCCGCTGCGATGTTGCTTATGGCGCCCGCTGGTGTGTTCTGGTATCTCGCGCTCATACCTCCTGGCGGTATTGGACTTCATCCCCTTGCGGCAGGACTCCTGTGGGCTTCAATCTGTGCGTTTTTGGGCTTTTTGGCTCTGATTCTCGCCTTGTGGAACAAGTCGTGTGCCGCATTCTTGATTGCGATCGTGGTCGTTCTCCTTTCCATAACCGCCATCCACCATGGTCTCAAAGATATCGACGTCCAAAATCTTTCAATTCGCGCCAGCGTTCAAGAGGCAAGAAACCACTGGTCAGATTTTGCCCCGGGCCAAGCGTCAAGCTTCAAGCTGCGTCGCGCCGATCAGTACGGCCTGAATTTCTATCTGCGGCGCGAGGTACCAATTTGGTCTCCAGATCATCGGCAACCAGGCTGGGTATTCGGCTCTAAGATCCTTGTAGGGGACTATTGGACCCGCGGGATGGACTGCATATTCGTCACGGAATTGGATACGTTTTCACAACCAGTGGTGTGTAAGGACCCGGGGCCAACTAGCGGACAGCCTTCCCCGTAGCGGGCAGCCTCACTAGAAAAAACGACACCACGCGGTTCTCATACGCGCGCTTCTCTTCATCATTCAAGCTCACAAAATTGCCATGCGGAAGGATGGCCTGCTCGCGCGGCTCCAGCGCTTTCAGAAACATCTGCCGTGTAGTCTCCGCGAGCTCGGGGTCGTCCAACGCCTGAATGTACAGCGTTGGGACGCCAACCAGCGCAATCAGCTTTTGGGAGAGCGGCGGGTCGTCGCGGTGTGCGTAGTTCAAGTACTCAAAGCTAAGCCCTGCAGCGCGCACCATGAACGGAAAACCGCCCAGGCCGTTGCGCTCCACCCCCACCTTGACCATTTGCTTCGGTTCGTCATACACGGAGTCCAATACCAGAGCGCGAATCCGCTTGTCTCTTTCCGCTTCGCGCAGCGCCGCATACGCGCCGAGGTTATAGCCCCAAAGCCCGAACCGCGTTGGGTCCAAATCAGGCCGCGCGGCCAAGAGATCGACCGCCGCGCGCACTTCTTCCACTTCGCGATAGCCGAGCGTACTGATTCCCGCGTTCGCCCCATGCGCGGCAAAATCGAAGATGAAAACGTTGTACTGGTGATCCTGCAACGCCGATTCCAGCGTCAACAGCTCCCCGCGGCTGGACTCGTACCCATGGCACAGAATAATCGTCGGCGCGCCCCGAAAGCCGGGAAAAAACCACCCCTCCCGTTTTCCGAGCCCCCCCGGCACCTCGAACTCCAACACCTCCGGCCGGCCAGGAAAACTCGCCATGTTGATTTCGGAGCTGGTGCGTTGCGGTTTCACGATGCGATAGACGAGAAAGCCCGCTATGGCCGTTGTGGCCAGCACGGCAAAAAAGATCAAGGCCGATAGAGCCATCAGCAACTTGGTGTACCAGCGCGTCGGATAGCGGAGTTCGTACAGGATCTGCATTCGTCGTCTGCGCAACTGGGCTGGCGGCACTGGCCGCTTCTTCTATACCTCACAAAATAAATACAATAGCTGGCATCCTAGCACACCTCCCTCGCCCCACGCCTGAACCCCCTCCCCGTGTGTCGGATTTGTATCGCCTGCGGCACGCTAGTGGCCACTCGCCCGCAACGAATCGGCTATGATAGTGTTCGCGCGGCAGGGGCCGCGCCGCTTTCCGCACATCCATGAATATCGTCGATTTGCGACAGACCGCCGTCCGCCAGATTGAGCCATTGCTCGAAGAGGAAGCGCGGCATTGGCGCGATGAATTGCACTGGGATTATCGCGGCGCCCTCGAACTCATCAAGCGGTTCCTTGACGCACACGCCCTTGCCGGCTGCGTAGCGTTCGAGAATGGTTCCGCCGTGGGATATACCTTCTACGTCCTCGAGGATCAGAAAGGACTAATCGGGGGGCTTTATGTCTCGTCCAAATTCCCGCAGAATTCCATCGGCCGACGGCTCCTCGAGGAGATGCTGCTCTCGATGCGCGCCATCCCGTATCTCGCGCGCATCGAAGCCCAGCTAATGCCCTTCAGCGGCCCGGTGGACGCGCCGCTGCTCGACCAGGGATTTCAGCTCTACACGCGCCAGTTCATGCTCCTGGATCTGCATAAGTCGCACGAGACGAATGCCGAAGCCTCGGGAGGCATGCGCCTCAACCGCTGGAATGACCGCCACTTCGAGCCTTGCGCCAAGTTGATCTATCTGGCTTACGCGAATCACGTCGATGGCGAGATCAATGACCAGTACCGCAGCCGCAGCGGCGCGCTGAAATTCTTGAAAAACATCATCCTGCTTCCCGGCTGTGGGCAGTTCGTGCCGGGCGCATCGTTCGTTCTTCACGAGCCCGGCAGCGATGAACTCGTCGCCGCCGTTCTGGCCAGCGAAGTGTCACCGGGCGTCGGTCACACCACGCAAATTTGCGTCTTGCCCGGCTATCAGGGACACGGCCTCGGCCGCATGCTCATGCAAACTTCCGCCGACGCCCTTCGCTCCATGAAATTCCGGGAATTGACGCTGACGGTGACATCGGACAACCACACCGCTGTCCAGCTCTACGAGAAACTCGGCTTCCACACCATCAAGTCCTTCACTGCGGGTGTTTGGCCGCGTTAAGGGGAGTTCCCGCACTGTTTCTTCTTAAGTAGGAAGCCGAGTCGCGGATGACTGAAGCCAACCCGCTGACGATCTCTGTGGCAGCAGATCACGTCTGGAAAAGGTTTCTCAATGGGCACGCGCTTTGAACACAAAATCCATTGTCTTGGCTTCTCCGGCCGCAACCGTGATGGTTTGTTTCATGGTCCCCAATTTTTCGTGCCAGGCCTCCACGGTGTATTCACCGGGCGGCAAATTGCGCAGATCGAAGTGTCCGTCCGCGCCGGTGACTGCGAAGAAAGGATGCTTGAACACAGCGATGTAGCTGCGCATCCACGGATGCACGTTGCACTTGACGGGAATAGCGATCTCCTCCCGAGCAAAGGTTTCTTCTAAGGTCGTGCCCGCGGGCTGGGCCTTATTCCATTCGCGGTTGTTGATCGGAACAGCATGGATATTGTGTGTTGTGCTGTCACTATTCACGATGCGAATTTTCTGCTGAGCTTGAAGCCCGATCACGTGCGGCAGATACATGCATCCTTTTTGGTCAACCTCTACCGGTTCAGCCGGTACGTCGAAGCTGCGGTTGCCAAGCCCCTCCGAAACAAAAACGATCACGTTGCCGAGCGCGCCGCCACTTCCCGTCACGTATTCTTCGTTTACAGCGGGCCCGGGATGCGCCTTGGCGCAACTCGGATCCGCGGACATACTAATGCGGTTGGGCTGAGGCATCTGACCCTCGATCCTGACCCGGCCAGCTACCGAACTTCCCCCGTGGGTGTCGGGTGTGGACAAACCCAGATTCAATGCGGCCAAATTCCCAAGGCTCGCAAGTAGTCCGAAAAAACCGAGCATTAAACTGAAATACAGACCCTTAGGTCGCATGATAATTCCTTCCTGTGGACACAGTTATACACATTCGTAAACACAGCCACCGGTGCTTGCCCCCGGGGGGAACGAACCGTTATCCACCGTGCTACCTTCCCGCTACGCTCGGGCACGGCTAACCTAGAGCTCAGGGAAGATCCTTTACGGTTAAATCCCGCGCGGTGGCATCGTGCGGATCCAATACGAAGTGTTTCAGGACCCCGATTCGAAAAGGCACGATGTTTCTTTCAACGACGTTCCGGTCCTCCTATTGCCGCTGAAGGTAGTAGCCTTGCTGGTAGCCATTTGAATACGCTTGGCGATAGAACCGGATGTACTCTTCGGGATGAGCCTTCGCCTCCAAGAAGCCTTGGCCCGCATTGCGATAATTAGCGGTCTTCTCCACCTGAAAGGGTTGCGCCTTAATACGATCGGCGGCGCCATCCAACGTTCCATCACAGTAGCCCGCCAATTCCGCTGCAGTGGGCTCCGTCAATTTTCCCGACTGAGCTTCGGAGTACTCTCGGTAACCCTGTTCGTAGCCGGCAATGAACAGGGCGCGATCGGCGTTGTTACCCCAGCGGCCAGTGCGCAGGCGGGGCAGTCTGCCGTCCTGAACATCGAGTTTCGCCTGGTACAGTCCATCGCGGAATGCCGCGTCGATGGCTTGCGCCCCCTTGCCTGTATCGATTTTTGGCCGATAAGCCGAGACTCCCACCAAGGCCACAATCGCGAGGCCCAAAGTCACATCCAAGATAAAAAGAGATTGTCTATTCACGGTTTCACCTCTCCGTCACTGCATCCAGGAGCGCGAGGAGCTTGCACACACAAATACCTCTCGGCTCCCATGCACACCTTAAGCCGCCTGGTTCCGACGCGTTGCCCTCAAGCAGAGAGAACAAGGGCACACTACTACTAGTAGGCGCAATCGGAGAACGATTGCGCGGCACACTGGCCGTACCAGCGAGGACCGCGGTAGCGGCGCCGAATAGCGTGATCGCGAGCGTCCGATCCGCAATCACACTTAGTCGGCGCGCCCATTTAATCCGCTCTGTCGATGTAACTCATTGGTGTACCGCAAATAAGGTGTAAACTAGCTGTAAACTTCCCTAAACGATGGTTGACGTTCACTCTTGTAAAACACATGGCCATTCAGCTCGACGAGAAGCCCGACTTCTACAATAAGATCCTTTTGCGCAGTTGTTGGGCTGCGCCGATAGTGATGTAGCTTCCGCCTTTTAACGCTGTCTAGGCTAAGCCTCGAAGGGAGCGGAACCGAAGGGTCGAGCCGGCCGCAGCTCCCCCCTCCTCGCAGTCAATCCCGCGGGGCCGCAGTTCACTCCAGACATGCCGGCCTGACTTCCATGTGAACGAGAATCATAGAGAAGTCAAAGCAGGGAATGGAGCTATTGAGTCGGTCCGCGCCCAAGAAATCCGCTTCGCTATGAGCACGATAGCTCTGCTCCACAGCTCCGCGAACGAATTCCAATAGCTGCCATGAGACTTTTCAATGTCTGGCCATGCACTGTGAGGTGAACCAAACGGGTGAGTTCTCCTTCGATTTGGCGCTTCCTCCGGGGCGCCTGTTCAGTGGGACGGGAGAAGTGAGGGCAGAGTGAAGGCGTAGAGAATTTCCTGCACAGCGAGGATGAGGTATTGCCGTCCGTCGAGTTCGTAGGTCATCGGCGATGCGGTCATTTGTCCGCCGGCGTTCAGGTGCCACAGGGTTTTGCCCGTAGCGGGATCGAGAGCCAGCAGATTGCCAGAATTATCTGCGCTGAAGAGGATATGCCCGGCGGTTGTAAGAATACCTGAGATACTTTCGCCGTTTCCGATTTCGTGATTCCATACAACTTTGCCGGTACGGTAATCGAGCGCGCGCAGCGTCGAATTGGCCCACAGGTTGCGGTCGCGCCCTCCCCAGCCTTCCGGCTTCCCTGTGGCTGTGAGATAAAAGATGCTGAAGATTCGGCGGGCATTGACATAAAACAGGCCGGTCTGGGGATCAAAGCTTGGCGCCATCCAATTACTGGCCCCGTCTGAACCAGGCTCGACAAGCGCGCCGTCTGCGCTCGGAGCGGCTTCCGACTTAGCGGTCGGGCGGCCGCGAGAGTCAATGCCGGAAGCCCACGTCTGGTCGATGAAGGGAGACGTGACCAGATGCTGTCCATTCGTTCGATCGAGCAGAAAGAAAAAACCATTGCGGCTGGCCTGCGCGAGAAGCTTACGCTGCTTGCCGTTGAACTCCGCGTCGAACAGAACCGGCGTCTCGACGGCATCCCAGTCGTGCACGTCGTGTGGCGAGGCCTGAAAATACCAAGCGAGCTTCCCCGTATCGGGATTCAGGGCCACGATGGAGCAGGTGTAGAGATTGTCGCCGGCGCGACCCTCGCCTGCGAGCACGGGGTTGGGATTGCCCGTTCCCCAATAGAGCAGATTGAGCTCCGGGTCAAACGTTCCGGTCATCCACGTCATGCCCCCACCGTTGAGAATGGCGTCGGTGTCTTTGGGCCACGTTTCAGAGCCCGGTTGGCCGGGGTCTGGCTCGGTGTACCAGCGCCATTGGATCATTCCAGTTTCCGGATCCAGAGACTCGAGGAAACCCCGAACATCCGTAACGTCCCCGGAGACACCGACGATCACGTGGTCGCGTATAACGAGTGGGGCCATCGTCGAGAAGTAGCCGAGCTTCGGATCGGCGAGCTCGACGATCCAGCGGACGCTGCCATCCTTTGCGTCGAGACAGACCAAGTGGGCGTCGGGCGTAGTAAAGTAGAGCCAATTCTTGTACATACCCAAACCGCGATTGCCAATATGGTCGCCTTCGGAAGGACGCTGGTAGTGCCAGATCTCTCGCCCAAAGCGCGCATCGACGGCCCACACGTTGTCGGGCACAGTGAAGTAGAGTATGCCGTTCACTTCCAGTGGGGTCGATTTGATCGTGGACGCGTGCGGCTGGAAGACCCAGGCGAGTGCAAGCGAGCCGACGTTTCCGGCATTGATCTGGTCGAGGGTGCTGAAGCGGCGGCCCGAATAGTCCCCGTTATAGGTCGGCCAGGCATCGGTTGCTGGCCTTAAAAGAGCCGCCGGGTCGAGCCCTTGTGCCGCGACCAACCGCACATGCAGGCCCAGTGCGAACAGCAGGAAGATGACAACCGCTACTCGGTTGCCCAAATGAAGGCCCGCATGACTCTCAAAGCGATTCTCGCAACAGCCCCTGGCCTCGATCCTTCCGCACAGTTGAGAAAGCATTCCCACTCCAGTCTTCTGGCTTTGTGGCTTTTCTACTCCCTATTTCAGACTTTCGAGATAAGCGAAGAGGTTGTGAACATTCGCTTGCGTGAGCTTGTCGAGCAGTTCGCGATGGACTGCCAAAGGATCCTGCAATTCAACTTTCACCCGATCGCGCAAGAAAGACCGATACCAACCGGAGTCGTCGCGCAGCGCAATCACAAAATCATCGGCGTGCGCCAGCGGACCCTTGAACTGCTCGCCAGAGGGCAGCGTCACCACGACGACAATGTGCTTGCCCCTGGGATAAAGCATGCGCGCTTCGAGATCAATGGGGGAGTACTTGGTAGCGATCGTGGCCAGATCGCCCCTCGGGGAATGACAGGTTTTGCAGCCACCGGCTCCATTGAAATACGCCTTTCCGGCCTCCGGATCGCCGGTAAGCAGCTTCTCCATCGGATACTTGCTTGGGATCTCTGCCGATTTTAGCGCTTCGGCGGCACGCGCGTGCAGATACGCGGCGAGGTCGACCACTTGCTGATCGGTCACCGGCATCGCTGGCATGCCTTTATCGGGGCGGCCAAGACGAATGACTTCGCCGATCTTGTCCCCCTTCACATCGTGAGCCACAAGCGGCGAGCGGACAAGGTCAGGCCCCCGAGCCCCTGTGGCATCAGGGCCATGACAGAATCCACAGGCCTGCTCGAACTGTTTGTGTCCGCGCTCGACTGCCGGGTCTTGAGAAACAGCTTGGGACCAAGCTGCAGAATTCCATAAACTGAGGAAGAAAAAGATCGCTGCACAAAGAATTGCTGAGTTGGCTAGTTGTCCTCGCGATGCAAGCCGATCCCCGCGCATCTTAGCTCCTCACTCTTCTGCCAATTCCCAGCCGTTTCGGACGCATTCTCTCATACGGCAGCGACCTGGCGTGATTCCCTTTTCGGGTTACCGCAATCCCTGGGCAGCACTGAACAACCAATCAAACAATTCGCGGACAGCGTCGTGGATAGCGTCCCGCTCGGCCGTAAGAGAACTTTCAACGAAACTGCCAAAGGGGCCTCCTTCCTCGCTTCCGACGAAAGTAGCTACGTCACTGGCATCGAGCCCGTCATCGATGGTGGCGTGACCCAAATTCTGATGAGCTTGCCCGTGGGCGTTTCGATGCGATCTCCCTGGACACAGGACGGCCTCATTGCAGCCGATCGGAAGCCCGCAGCTTTTTCCATGCCATGGCAGCCGAGTGCGACTTGCCCCAGTGGCACATCGCATCCAGCAACGGCCGCAGAGACTTTCCGAGGGGAGTAATGGCGTATACCACTCGCGGCGGCGTATCCGCGTAAACGGTACGCTCAACGATTCCCGTGCTCTGCAGTTCGCGGAGTTGCTGGGAGAGCGTTCGTGGTGTGATTCCGGTAATAGCACGCTTCAGTTCGGAGAACCTCTTGGTGCCTTGGAAGAGTTGATCGAGAACGGCGGCTTTCCAGCGTCCACCGACGATACGTGCGGTGGTTTCTACCGGACAGAGTTCTGGACGCTTCGCCATAATTGACCTAGTTCCATACTATATACCATGTATCGGCTATGTATCGCATCTTCTCATGTAACCATGCCGGACCCTTCCTCATCTATCTTAGCCACGATGTTATCAGGACTGGATTTGTAAGCGGCACATTAGGCTCTGATCGCCAATCGTCAACATTCGAAAAGAGAAATGCCGGAGACAACTTGGGAGAAACAGATGCAGCTGGAAACAACGAATCCATGGAAGAGTAAGAACCACAGCACCGTGCCACCGGGGCTGATGCTGGCCATCGGCCTGGCTGCGCTTGCCGTCCTAGATGCCGGGTGTTCCAGTTCGGCTCAACCCAAGGCTCCAGCGCCGGCAGAAGTGAGTGTAGCGGAAGTTATTTGCAAGCAAATAGGCGACAGTGACGAGTTCACAGGCCGACTTGAAGCAGTCAACGCGGTCGAGGTTCGCCCGCGTGTTTCCGGCTACTTGCAAAGCGTGCATTTCAAGGAAGGCGCGATTGTTCGCCGGGGGGAACTCTTGTTTCAGATCGATCCGCGTCCCTTCCAGGCAGAAGTAGACCGTCTGAAAGGCGATCTTTCGCAAGCGAAAGCGCAGCGTTCGCGAGCACAAAGCGATTTTGAGCGCGCTGAACGTCTTCATAACAATGACGGCATGTCAGCTGAGGAGTACGACCGGCGCGCCGCGGTCCGCAACGAAGCCGAAGCTCGCATTGCGTCCACGGAGGCGGCTCTTCGTGGCGCCGAACTCAACCTGGAATTCACGCGGGTCACGGCACCGATTATGGGTCGAGTGGGACGGGCGGAGATCACCGAAGGCAATTTGGTCGAGAGCGGCGCCGCGCAGGTCAAGCCCTTGACGACTCTGGTTTCGCTCGACCCGATCTACGTCTACTTCGATGTCGATGAGCAGACCTACCTCAAGTATGCGCGGCTGAGGCAAAGCCACAGGACAAGTTCGCACGATCTGCGCAGCGCAGCGCTGTTAGGCCTGGCTGACGAAGACGGATTCCCCCACGTCGGCCAGGTGAGCTTCGTGGACAATCAGGTCAGCTCCTCGACAGGAACGATTCGCTTGCGCGCCACTTTTGCCAACAAGAATTTGGCTCTAACGCCAGGGCTCTTTGCGAGAATTCGGTTGCAAGGAGGCGGGGTGCACGGTGGCTGCCTGGCAAAAGAGGAGGCGGTCGTTACGGACTTGAATCAAAAGTACGTTTTTGTGCTCGGCAAAAACAACACGCTCGCCTATCGCCCCGTGAAACTTGGCCCGATGGCGGAGGGATTGCGTGTCGTGCGTGAGGGCTTGCACGAGGGCGACGTCATCGTCGTGAACGGCCTGCAGCGCGTGCGTCCCGGAGCCACCGTCTCACCGAAGAAGATTTCCATGGCGACCCAATCGAACTTATTGAGTGAGCCATCCACGCAGTCCGTCCTTCTGGGTCAAGAAGAGAAGTCGCGCGAGCCGAAGGCGCGGGAATAGTCCGGGGCCGTCATGAACATTTCTAATATCTTCATCAAACGTCCCATCTTTGCCGCGGTAATTTCCATTGTCATTTTTGTCATCGGCGCGCTCGCCTATTTCCGCCTTCCCCTGAGCGAGTATCCGGAAGTCGTACCTCCCACCGTCGTCGTACGAACAAGCTACCCGGGCGCAAATCCCACTGTCATTGCGGACACCGTGGCCTCGCCCCTCGAACAACAGATCAATGGCGTCGAAGGCATGCTCTACATGTTTTCGCAAGCCACAGCCGACGGCGTGATGACTCTGACGATTACCTTCGGACTAGGCACGGACCTCGACAAAGCGCAAGTGCAGGTGCAGAACCGCGTATCGCAAGCGCTGCCGCGATTGCCGCAGGAAGTCCAGCGCCTCGGTGTAACGACGGAAAAGACCTCACCGGATTTGCTGATGGTTGTGCACCTGGAGTCTCCGGACAACCGTTACGACATGTTGTATCTGGCAAATCTGGCCATTCTCCAGGTGAAGGACGAGTTGGGCCGCCTCCCCGGTGTCGGCAACGTACAGGTTTTCGGCGCGGGCGATTTCAGCATGCGCGTATGGCTCAACCCAAACAAGTTAGCCTCGCACAACTTGACGGCAACGGACGTGGTCCAGGCGATTCGCGAGCAAAACGTGCAGGTTGCAGCGGGTGTGCTTGGCGCCCCGCCGACAGATACAGGGAGCACAGCGTTTCAATTGCTTATAAACACGCAGGGGCGCCTCACGACGGAGGAAGAATTCGGCAACATCATTGTGCGCGCCGCCAAGAATGGCCAGATTACGCGTATCCGCGATCTGGGCCGGGTCGAACTGGGTTCCAGCACGTACGCACTCCGAAGTTTGCTGGATAACAAGCCGGCCGCAGCATTGCCTATTTCGCAGCGGCCTGGTTCGAACGCACTCCAAACTTCGCAACAGGTACGCGAGACGATGGAACGCCTCAAGAAATCGTTTCCGGAAGGCGTGGACTACAAGATCGTCTACGACCCAACGGTTTTCGTGCGCGAATCGATTCAGGCTGTAGGTCACACGTTTGTCGAAGCGTTGATCCTGGTCGTGATTGTGGTGTTGGTCTTCCTGCAAACGTGGCGCGCGTCCATCATTCCGCTGCTGGCGCTTCCGGTGTCGCTGATTGGAACGTTTTCGATCATGCTGGCGCTGGGCTTTTCGCTTAATACGTTGTCGCTGTTTGGGCTGGTGCTGGCGATTGGGATCGTCGTGGACGATGCGATCGTCGTCGTCGAAAACGTAGAACGAAATATCGCACTGGGACACGAACCGCATGAAGCTACGCGCCACGCGATGGAAGAAGTTAGCGGACCGATCGTGGCAATCGCCTTGGTGTTGTGCGCGGTTTTTGTTCCCACGGCGTTCATCGTGGGACTTTCGGGAGAGTTCTATAAACAGTTCGCGCTGACCATCGCTATTTCCACGGTGATTTCAGCGTTTAACTCACTCACGCTGAGTCCGGCTCTGGCTGCGTTGCTCTTGAAACCTCATGGGGCGAAGAAGGACCGTCTGACGCGGGCGATTGATTTCGTACTCGGCTGGTTTTTCAAGCTGTTTAACCGGTTCTTTGGCCGCGCATCTGGCGGTTATGGAAAGCTCGTCACTCGCACGCTGCGTTCCAGTGCGATTGCTGTTGTGGTTTACGCTGGCCTGATCGGACTCACCATTCTCGGCTTCTCGCGCGTGCCCGCAGGGTTTGTTCCCACGCAGGATAAGGGATATCTTGTGTCGTTCGCGCAGTTACCGAATGGCGCGACGCTCGATCGCACCGAAGATGTGATTCGCAGGATGTCCGATATTGCGTTGAAACATCCGGGAGTGCAGAACGCTGTTGCATTTCCTGGCCTGTCGATCAACGGCTTCACCAACAGTCCGAATTCGGGAATCGTGTTCGCTACATTGAAGCCTTCAGAGGAGCGAAGGTCTCCTGAACTCTCCGCGAATGCCATCGCAGCGGATCTAAACAAACAATACGGATCCATCCAAGAAGCATTTATTGCCATTTTCCCTCCGCCGCCTGTTCAAGGGTTGGGCACGGTGGCCGGCTTCAAACTCTACATTGAAGATCGTGCTGGCATGGGATTGGAGCCACTCTACAAGGAGACGACTTCGACCCTGCAGAAAGGCAACCAAACACCTGGGCTGATCGGGGTGTTTTCCAGCTTCGACATCAACGTGCCGCAAATCGATTCTCATGTGGACCGCGAGAAAGCGAAGACCTACGGGATTCCCCTCGGCGACGTGTTTGACACCATGCAGGTTTACCTGGGTTCGCTTTATGTCAACGACTTCAACCGTTTTGGCAGAACGTACCAGGTGAATGTGCAGGCGGAGTCGCCGTACCGGTTGCAGCCGGAAGATATCAGTCATCTTAGGACAAGAAATCTGGCCGGAGAAATGATTCCGCTGGGATCGGTGGTCACGGTTAAGCCGATTTATGGACCGGACCGCGTCATGCATTACAACGGATATCCAGCAGCGGAAATCAATGGCGCGGCTGCGCCGGGATTTAGCACGGGCCAATCGGAATCTGCAATTGCCAAGGTTCTGGACGATCAATTGCCAAATGGAATGAAATACGAGTGGACGGAGCTTACCTTTCAGAAGATTCTTGCCGGCAACACGATGGTTTACATTTTTCCACTCTCTGTTTTCCTCGTGTACCTAGTGCTTGCCGCTCAGTACGAAAGCTGGTCGTTACCCCTCGTAATCATCCTGATTGTTCCGATGACTCTGTTCTCCGCCATCGCCGGGGTCTGGCTGCTGAATGGCGACAATAACGTCTTCACCCAGATCAGTTTGATTGTTCTCGTCGGGCTGGCCTGCAAGAACGCCATCCTTATCGTGGAATTTGCCAGGGAGAAACAGCTTCAGGAGGGGATGAACAGAGTCGATGCGGTGTTGGAAGCGTGCCGGTTGCGTTTGCGGCCGATTTTAATGACTTCTCTCGCCTTCACGATGGGCGTCATTCCTCTGGTGCTGTCTACCGGAGCCGGCTCAGAAATGCGCCGTGCTATTGGAGTTGCAGTGTTTTTCGGGATGCTTGGGGTGACTGCGTTTGGCTTGGTGCTGACCCCGGTCTTCTATGTCCTGGTCCAGAGGGTAGTTGAAGGCCGCGAGAGCAAGAAACTGGTTCCGAGTGCTGATCTGTCGCCTGCGACTTCGGTGGAGGCATAAGGGTGTGCTAAAACGCTTTCAAAAACACTTCTCGCTGCTCGTCGTCCTGCTGACAAGCGGATGCGCGGTTGGTCCCCATTACAAATCGCCGCAGCCTGCGGCGGTCGTGAAATATCACTCAGGGGACACGAACCTGGTATCGGATGCGCCGTTCGATTCGCGTTGGTGGAAGCAGTTTGAAGATCCAGTCCTCGATTCGCTTGTAGGCCGGACACTCATCTCGAACAACAGCATTCGAATCGCACGCGCCAGGCTCGCTGAGTCTCGTGCTGTCTTCGATGAAAGAAAGCTGGACCGTTTTCCTACGGTACCCGTCGCTGCGTCCTACCAGTACAGTAAACAAGAGATTCCTGGCTTCGGGGACCAGCGGCGCACCATCAATACCTTTAGCGCCGGGTTCGACGCTTTTTGGGAAGCGGACCTGTTCGGAAGGGTTGGCCACGCAGTCGGCGCAGCTCGCGCCGAGAACCAGGCGTTCGAGGCGGACCTTCACGATGTGCAAGTCAGCGTTGTTGCTGAACTTGCTCGCAACTATTTCGAGCTGCGGGGCGCGCAATGGCGCCTCGCGGTGGCCGAGCGCAGCCTTACGAACCAACGCGAGACGCTGCGGCTAACGCAACTCCGCCGAGACGCTGGTGTGGGTGAAGAACAGGATGTTGCAAGTGCCGCTGCCCGCGTAGCGGCCATTGAGTCCACCATTCCATCGTTGAACTTGGATACGACTCGTGCTGAATACCGCTTGGCGGTACTCACCGGAAGCCGTCCAGGCGAACTCCATGAGGATCTCGCACCGCGCAATTATCCGGCTATCGCGAAGGCTCTCCCCATCGGCAACCCGGGCGAACTTCTGCAGCGCCGGCCTGATGTGCGTTCCGCCGAACGAAGGCTGGCCGCGGCCACCGAGCGTCAAGGCGTTGCAGTCGCTAGTCTTTTTCCCCAAGTCAGCGTTTCGGGATTTCTTGGATTCCTGGCTGGGCGGGGTAGCATGTTTTTCACCGGAGACTCTAGGGCATGGTCCGTATCACCTGGGTTGTCGTGGTCTGCGTTCGATTTAGGCCGGGCTCGCGCTCGCCTGCGCGGTTCAAGCGCCGCTACCGAAGAGACGCTGGCCTTCTATGAAGAGACTGTGCTCCGGGCGCTTGAAGAAACGGAAAATGCGCTGGCGAATTACCATGCACAGCAAGCACGACTCATCAAATTGAACGATCAGGCTCGCGAGAGCAAGCGTGCCGCCGACATCGCCCGCCTGCGCTATCGCGAAGGTGTAGTTGATTTTCTCTCGTTGCTGGATGCCGAGCGGACGCAGTTGCAAACCGAAGATGCCGTCGCGGAAAGCGAGAAAGATGTTTACGTGGCGGTAATCGCCCTTTATAAGGCGCTGGGGGGAGTACCGAGCTAAGGCGAGCAATCAGAAAAGTGGATGGAAAGGACCGGCGGGAGATGGAGCTAGTTTGAGCGAACATCGGACTCCCGCGAGAGGTGACGTGGCAAGGGAGAAGCGTAACGACTGCGATCGGCAAACAAACGGTCGAAGGCCGCGTCGCTTTGTGCAAGCTTAATCTCGTCGGAAACCGTCAGGTGGACCTCAGCGTCCACGGGGAGAGGATAAAACTGCCTAGTGTTATCTAATTGCACAATTATGACTATTTAAATTGAGAGTTACCCGGCCACAACTCTAATCCAATACTCCCTCGATCTGGTGCAGGATAAAGCCATGAGAGCCGCTCGGGGTGCTCGTAAAATCCGCAATGGAGCTCTGGCGGGTATCGCTTCAGAACCCGCCGGGGCTGCTCGAAAAAGGAGATTCTATGGCAAACGGAAGCCAAGATCAGCCTGTGTTGGGACACATCGACGGCCTGGTCAAGGAAGAGGAACGTCTCTATGCACAGCGTGAACTCACCGATGAAGACCGTGGCCGCTTAGCGAAGATAAAGGTCGAACTGGACCAGTGTTGGGATTTGTTGCGCCAGCGTCGAGCCTCGCGAGAGTTTGGGCGCGACCCAGACCAGGCAAAGGTGCGCCCGCCGAGGGTCGTCGAAAACTACGAACAGTAGTCCCGGCCCGTAGGAGCGTGTGCAGAAACCCTTCGAGTGCCCCACGTGCAGCGGGCCGAGCGTGAGGAAATCGCCGCACGCGAATGGCGAAATGTCGGTAATCATCGTGAGTTGGTTTGGCGATGTGGCTTATCTCAATTCTCAACTGCCGCGCAATGCTGTGGCAGGGCAACAAAATATTGCAATTGATTGAGACCAGGCGGCACTCAACGTTCCATCCTCGGATGCAAGCCCCTATCTCGCCTGCGTTCCGGCGTCAACCATGGCGTGGCACCTAGCTATTTTGGGGGTTCTGAGCTAGCCAAACGGCGGATGTAGACACACCTCCCGTTGCCGCATTGTGTTCAAGGAGGTGCAGCAATGTCTGCCTCACTGATTGATGTTTCCAACGCCCTCGTTAGCTGCTGAAAATATTTGTGTTCAGGAATTCATTGCGGAATTTGCCATGCGGATCGTACTTCTTGCTCAATTGAACAGAGTCAGATAACTTCTTGTAAACAGATTTCAGCTCCGCCGGCGACATGCTAAAAAGTTTTCCCCAGTGCGGCCGAGCCTTAAATGGAGCTAATTCCCTTTCAATCACCGGCAACAGTTTCCTGACCGCTGGCCAGTCCTGCCTCCAAGTAAAGTGGATGGTAATGCAGGGTTGTTCGTAACAAGGACTCAGCCATAAATTGTCAGCGGCAATCGTGCGGATTTCCGAAATCATTAAGTGTGGGCTGACCTGGTCGCGCAGCCGTTCCACCGCCAGAATTGCTTCGACTGAATGCTGACGGGGAACGAAGTACTCCGATTGCAACTCTTTACCAGCGCTAGGCGTGAACCCCATGCGAAAGTGCGGTAGTCGTTCATACCAAGGACCAGGCACGCCCATCTGTTCCGTACAGTTCTCGGCGGAAAGTTCAGCAATGGGGTGCAGATTCTTGGTAGCGCGTTTCGCCCCGAAGAATTCCGCGGTTGCCTCAAAACGCTTGCCCTTCTTCAACGCGGCTTTTGATCCAAACTTCCCCGATACGCTGTTTTTGCCAGTCGGTGAACGGGCTGACGCTGTACGCGCTTGATTCGATGGCGTCAAAGTGATTTTTCACTTCATTGAGCGGCAGATTTTCATATACGTACCGCCGCATCAGGAAGGTCGGCTGAATATCGAGAGTGATCTTTGTGATTACACCAAGCGCACCAAGCCCAACAACAGCTCCCAGAAACGCATCGCCGTCCTCTAGGCGGGACAGCTTAACCACCTCGCCGGCCGCCGTGACGATTTCAAGTGCTGACACCGCCGTCGCGAGATTGCCATTCTTTTCGCCCGAACCGTGCGTTGCAGTGCTGCAAGCTCCCGCTATGGAAATATGGGGCAACGAGGCTAGATTGTGCAACGCATAGCCCTTGCTATGGAGGTACGGGCACAGTTGACCGTAAGTCATGCCCGCATCGACCGTCACGGTGTGCGCCTCCGGCTCCAACGCAACTACCTCGTCCATCGACTTTAAGGACAGGAAGTTATGTGTGCTGTCTACTATGTTGTTGAAGCAGTGGCGCGTTCCCAGTACCTTTAGTTTGCTCTGTCTCTTAACGTAACTCCGCACCCGTTCAAGCGAGTTGGCGGAGTACAAGCGGTCAGTGCTGTATTCCAGATTGCCGGCCCAGTTCTGCAGTTTGTTTTTTGACGCCCCGGCCAACAGAGGTGAGATAACAGGGCTTGCCATCAGCGCACCGAAGACCCTGATAAAAGTCCTCTTATTCATGGATGCGGCCCAAGCAGCATCGACATTGGCCACCGGTACTTCCTCTTCCTTGGCTTCGAAAACGCGGCAATTGTACACCTATTCCTTAGCCTTTCAGCGCGCGCCGACCGCGCCGCTGGGTTGAAGCCGGATTATGGCCGGGGGAGATCCAGCAGCATCACATCCGAGCGCTCCTGCAATCGTTCGAGGACAACTTCACGGCCGTCTGGGGAGATGTCGAAGTCACGAATGTCGAAGTCGGGACTGAGGTTGGTCAACTGCCGCTCGGCGCCCGTCTCCAAGTCGATGAGCCAGAGATTCTTATGTTGGATCTCTCCTCGCAGGAGCACGAGTGCCTGTCCTCCGGGCAGGAAGGTCAGGTGCCGAGCCCCCCGAGTTAGGGTCAAGGCCGGCAGGGTATGCGCTGCGGCCTCCGCCGTGGCGGCTTTCACAGAAAACGTAGTACCGATGTCGGGCCCCGAGTAGGCAACGAAGCGGCCGTCGGGCGCCCACGCGGGATCGACCGAGTACTCCTGGACAAAAAGAGCGGGGGAGCGACCGTCGACCGGCACGCGGAAAAGGTGTGGGACGCCGTGATCGTCCGCCGCCGAGGTGATCGATTGACCGTCGGGCGCCCATGCTGGAGCGCCCTGCAGGTCGAGCGAATCGGTCACAATCCGCGCGTTTGTGCCGTCGGCCTGCATCACGTACAAGAGCGTCTGCCCGTGTTGCCGGACCGAGAATGCGACATACTTTCCATCGCGGGAGATTGCCGGGCCGCCAAAGACTCGCGCTCCCTGACCACTCCACAACTCCGTGTCAGTTCCGTTGGCGGCCTTCCAGATACTCTCGCTCGTGCCGGTCGCAGAAACATATAGAAGATAATTTGGACCGAGTCGTGGAGAGAACCCCGTGCTGGTCGTCAGCGGGATTCGAGCAGCCGCCGACACCTCGGCGGGTGAATCAACCAACCGCAAGCGCCAGAGTGTTCTCATCGGACTTGCGAGCGCAACAACCAGCCGTCGGCCGTCAGCGCTGGCCGCCAGCGACGTGTACCGGTCAAGGCCAGAAGTCAACCGGTGGGGAATGCGGCGCTCGACGTCCATGCTATAAAGCCAAGGCCCCGAACCATCGGGATCGCTAGCGAGGTACATCAGCGTCCGGCGATCCAATAGGACCGGATGACTCACGCGCCCGTGATGCGACGTGATCCGTTCAGGGCTCCCGCCAGCCGGACTGATGCGCCAGATGTCCAATTTGTCTGGTAGGGAACCCTGGACGAAGTAGATGAACGCCGTGTCGGGCGCCCACAACGGAAAGTGACAGTGGAGCCCGGCAGGCGCAGTGAAGATGGGCCGACCCTCTGATCGCCGACTGCCGTCTGACACGAACAGCGGGTCTCCGGGTCCGGGCGTATGGTACGCGAGTCGGGAGCCGTCGTGCGACCAATCAAACTCGGCCACGCCTTCAAGGTATGGCCTCGGCTGTCCGCCCAGCGTTGGCACCGCCCAGATGCTGATGTCGCCGCCGCTTGAGCCGTCTTGTTTGCGAGCCCAAAACGTAACGAAGGAGCCATCGGGCGAGAACCCCAGGGTGCGGACCGATGGATTGACGAGTTCCGGCGCGCTCCCGCGGGTCAAGTTGTGGAACTGTCCCGAACCGATCTGCGTAACCCAGACGTCCATCTGTCCGTCCCGGTCCGACAGAAACGCCACGAAATGACCGTCGCGTGAAACCGCAGCGGCCTGCTCCACTCCATCGAATTCCGTGACTGTCTGAAATCGCGCGTCAGCGACAGGGTTTCGCCAGAAATACTCCGTCCTCCGAAACCAGAGGCTTGCGCCAATCGCCAGCGCGACTCCCGCCGCTGCCACCGGCAAGACAACCCTCCATCTGGTTCGAGAGGTCGATATCGAAGAGCGCGGAGGCTGTGCAGTGGGATTGGGCGAGGGGGCATTGTTCTCGTTCTCCTGCGCTGCTCGAAGATTCCGACCCCGCGCCCACGCGTCCAACTCCGCCCGAGAAGCGAAGACCGAGCCCATCCTCTCATGCAGGTGTCGGTGAACGGGCATCCCCTCCCGCTTCTCCCAGCGCTGGACCGTCGTCACGTCGCGGTTGAGGTATGCCGCGATTTCCTTCCACGAATCCAGGTGGTCTTCGGGTGGTCTCACGGATGGCGGTGTGCCAGGGAATGGTTCGCCCATCGCGCTCTCCTAATTGGTCCGCGATTGTCGCGAGCCCGGGTAACTGGATTGTAACGTCCGCGGCCGGCGACGGCAAGACACGGCATTCGACGGCAAGCTGAGGAACGGCTGCAATTCTGCGCATTGCCGTTTGACGGTACCCACCAACGTGTCCCATCGTTTACCGGGCATTAGCCAATCTACAAGCGACTGCCTGTCGCTGTGGCTCGGTTTGGCCGGTGATTCGAGCATGACGCCAGAGGGTGGATGCCAGATGGTTTGCAGCACCACGACCCCAGGACAGAAAATTACCAGAAAGGACAACTAGCATGACACCGAGGACATTTGTCAAACCCGCGGCGGCTGTTACAGCATTTGCCGCGATCATACTCGCGGGAATGTTGAGCAGTTCCCCGCGGGTAAGAGCTACTGACAATGATGATGATGACCGCAACGAGTCCAGGATTCTTCGGGGACTCGAGATAGCACCCGTTTCGCTGAATCTGGAGGGAAAAAACCGGGCGCTGGTCGGACTAGGCAGCTATATCGTCAACGCACACGTCCCCTGCAATGAGTGCCACGGCTCCGGCCCTGCGATCACTCAATTCCTGCCAGGCGGAAATCCATACTTTGGCCAGCCGACGACAATCAATCCCGCGACGTACTTTGGTGGGGGCAGAGATTTTGGTCCAGTGGTGCCAGGTTCTGCGCACATCATCTCCCGCAACCTGACACCCGATAAAACCGGACTGCCCGCAGGGGGCCGCACGTTTTCGGAGTTTGTTCAGATCATGAGGACGGGCGTGGACTTGGATAACCTCCACCCGGCCTGTCCACCAGGAGTCCTTAACACCGGCTGCATTCCGGCTCCGTTCCGCGCAGACCTTCTCCAGATAATGCCCTGGCCCGGTCTCAAAAACCTAACCGACCACGACCTACAGGCCGTCTACGAATATCTCAGCGCGATCCCATGCGTCGCGGGCCCGCCAGCGCCAAGTCCCCTCCATAACGATTGTTTTTGAGGCTGACGCGGGAAACCGCTCCCTAATTTCCCTCAGCGCCTGGCGGAGCGTGGGGGAGATCTCTTCGTCCATGCTGCCCTAACCGGGAGCTGGACCACGTGCGTCTTAAGGTCTCTCCTCTGATGTCGGCCACAAATTTGACTGCTCCAAGAAGGTGCTAGGCAACTTCCAGGAGGTTGATCCGTTCCCTTGGGGTATTCGGATGAGACGCTCTTTGAGGGACGCGAAAATAGCGTTCTTTCAGCGTGAAAACGGATACATCGCCCATCCGATTCCCACCCCGATCAACAGAAAAAGAAACAGCGACCACACGATGTATTTCACCCGGTCGATCGGCCGCCGCCTGCTTAGGAAGCCAAACGCGATGGAAATCAGCAATGCGAAGAGCAGCAATGATTGGAAATGACTGAGATGAAAGCCCATTCCTGCATTCATGCTTTGCGTCCTCGCGCTGCTTCATACGCATGCAGTGCCGCCAGCAGATTCAGCACACCCGCTGCCGCGAGGAATCGCGTCCCGTAATCGCCGCCCGCGTGCGAGACGTCCGCGCCCGTCGTTTCGAGCGACCTGGCCACGAAATAAAACGTTCCGGTGCCCAGATCCGCCAAATAGCCCAGCGAATCGAAAGCGTCGTTGCCGCTTGAACTAAAAACATTGCCCCGCATCCCCGCGCCAAGAATCATCAGCAAGCCTACGGTCAGAAAACACGCCGCTGCGCGGCCCCACATCTTCATGAGAGCGTGACCCAGTCCTGGCACCAGCCATCCTGCCACACCAATGACGAAGGCCATTGTCTCGCGTCTGGAATCCTGCGGCGGAGCCGCCGGCGCTGCCGTCTCATCTGCCATTCATCTCCTTCTATCTATGCCAGGCTTAGGCCAGCAATGCCAGAATCTCTTTCTGAATCGCGCCCGTCACGCGAGCCTCATCCTCGCCGATATATACATTCACTTCGCTGCGCACGCCGAATTCCGGCAGATAAATTCCCGGCTCGATCGAATTGCAAGTGCGCGGGATCAAGTGCCTCACGTCATGTGTTTCGAGTCCGTCCATATTCACGCCGTTGCCGTGCACACTTTCTCCAATGCTGTGCCCGGTGCGGTGAAAGAAATATTTCCCATAACCCGCTTTTTCAATCACGCGGCGCGCCGCCTTGTCCACCTGCCATCCTTGCAGCGGCTTCCCGGCTGCAATGTGTTTGCGAATCAAGTCGGTCGCCGTATCGCGCGCCTCGCGCACGATGCCAAACACCTTCGCATATTTCTCCGGCACTCTCGCGCCAAGGTATCCTATCCAGGTGATGTCGTAATAAACGCTCCCGGACGCCTTTTTCTTCCCCCAAACATCCATCAAGATCAGATCGCCTTCACGGATCGGCGAGGCCGACTCCGCAGTGGGACCATAATGAGGATCGCTGGCATGGGCATTCACCGCGATATCAGGTCCTTCCTCGGCCCAAATTCCCGCGGCATCGAATTCCGTCAGTATCCAGCTCTTCAAATCGAATTCCGTCAGCGTTTTGTTTTCGCGCACGCTCTTTGCGGCAAGCTGGAAAGCTCCGCGCACGATCCGGTCGATGGCCACGCCTGCCGAAAGATGCGATTCGAGCTGCTCCGCGCTCCAGCACGCTTCGTATTTCTGCACCAGGTCTGCTGAACTGACCACCTTCGGCCCGGAGCTGCGCACCAGTTCGATCGTCCCCGCATCCACCATCGCCACATACGGAATCGCGTTTTTCGGTGAGTATTGCATCGCCACGCTCTTCGCGCGGCCAAACATCTTTTTCAGATTCTTTCGCAGTTCATCCTGCGCTGAATAATACAGCGTTTCCCCGGGCAATGCCGCCAGCGACTGCGTCTCGATCTTGTGCACCAGCTTCTTGGGCGTTCCCTTCGCTGGAACAAAATAGAACCATCTTCGGGTCCTCATTCCTTCCGGCAGGCTCAGGATGTGCTGCGCGATAGGATCGCGTCCGCGAAAATCATAAAAGAGCCAGCCATCGATCTCGGCGGCCCGCAAATCGCTCTGGATGCCCCGGATATCTGCGCTCATTCGGGAATCAGCTCCGTCGCTCGGATGAAATTCAACTGTGAAGCTTCAAACTTCCTGCACCAGCAGCGCCAGGATCTGCTGCCGGGTAACACCGTAGATTTCAATGCGTTTCGTGCGGTTTCTTTCGCCGCTCAGAATTCTAACAGCCGACCTGGGTGTTTTCAAAAGCTGTGCCAGGAATTCCACCAGCGCCTCGTTCGCCCTGTCCTCAACAGCCGGCGCTCGCAGCCGCACCTTTAACGCGCCTCCCATCTCCCCGGCAATCTCGTCCTCCTTCGCTCGCGGCTGCACCTTCACCGAGAAAATCACGGTTCCTTCCCGTTCTTGGACCTCCAGCATCCGGTACCTCACGAATCTTTACTTGATGTCTCGAGTCCCGAAAAGCGCCGTACCCACGCGCACTTCGGTTGCGCCCACTTCAATCGCTACTTCAAAATCGTGGGACATTCCCATCGACAGAACGGGTAGGGCGATACCAAGTTTTCCAGCTAACACGTCGCGCAGTTCTCTCAAGCGCTTGAAATACGGCCGGACTTGGTCGGCCTTTTCCAGAAAGGGTGGAATACACATCAGTCCCGCAAGCTCCAATCGAGGTAAATCGGCAAACCTTTCCACTAGTGCCGAAAGCTCGTTTATTCCCACCCCACTCTTTGCCTCCTCTGGTGCGACCCGCACTTCAATCAGAACCCGCAGTTTGCCGGTGATGCCAGTCTCAGCAAGGGTGCGATCCAGCCGCTGTGCGATCGCGAAATCATCGACGGAGTCTATGCTGTGAAAAAGTTTCGCCGCCCGCGCCGTCTTATTACTCTGCAAATGACCGATCAGGTGCCACTTCGCCGCCAATCCATCGGTACCGGCGCGCTTCCCTTCCCACTCCTGAACGCGGTTCTCGCCAAAGTGTCGCACCCCTGCTTCGTACGCCTCGCGGATGGCGCTCGCCGGTTGCGTCTTTGACACTCCGATCAGGGTGATCTCTTCCGCGCCCCGCCCCGCGCGATTCGCCGCCTCAGCGATCCTCTCTTGAATTCGCAGCAGATTTTCCCGCACCGAAGTTTGTGTCATGTTTGAATTTGAATCCTAGCACGCGCGGCATTGCAGCGCAGAACGTCTGCGGTTAGACTGACCTGCGGCGCTAAGTGGCTGCGCGTTATCCTGGAATTGAGGCTGGTTTGCATCCCAATGTAAATAGGCGGACTCCCGGCAGTCTCGTTGCCATCGAAGGCATCGACGGCAGCGGCAAGCGCACGCAGATGGATCTGCTCCACGGGATCATTGCTGCCGGTGAAGGCGGGCACGGTGTCTATTCAACGGCATTTCCGCAATACGATTCCTGGTTCGGCAAGATGGTCGGCCAGTTTCTCAACGGCGACTTCGGTCCCCTCGATTCAGTTGACCCGCATTTCACGGCGCTCCTTTACGCGGGAGACCGATTCGAATCCAAGCCGCGCCTCGAATCTGCTTTGCAGGCCGGCAAAATCGTCCTGGTGGATCGCTACATCGGTTCGAATCTAGCTCATCAGACCGCCCGCGTTGCCCCGGACAAACGTACGGAATTCCGGCGTTGGATCGAGCACCTCGAATACGGAATCTATGATCTCCCGCGCGAAGACCTGATTCTTTATTTGCGCGTGCCTCCGGGCCAAGCGCAAAAGCTTGTAGCCAAGAAATCCGCGAGAGCCTACACCACCGCAAAACAGGACATTTTGGAAGCGAGCCTGCGCCACCTCGAGCAGGCTGCGGACATGTACGACCTCCTCGCGCTGGAAGCCCCGTGGGCAACCATCGAGTGTTTCGACGCGGCCCGCGGCGCGATGCGCTCGCCCAAAGAAATCGCCCAAGACGTGCTAGCCGCCGTAAATAAAGTCACCTCCACGCAAGTCGTGCGGGATTCCGGCGCGGGTGGCGGCTGATCATGGGCTTTCAGGAGTTCCTCGGCAACGAACGTATTGTCACGGCGCTTCGCGGCGCTCTCCGCACTAAACGTGTTCCCCACGCATTGCTCTTCACCGGCGCGCGCGGCGTTGGCAAATTCACCCTCGCCCGCATGTTTGCGCAGGCCGCCAATTGCGAACGCCTCCCCGACGACTTCTGCGGCGAGTGCGCTACTTGTCAGCGCATCTCCCAGCTCGCCGATCCGCGATCGCTGCTCGAACAGGGTCTCGCCGGGCGTGGCGAGAGTGCCGACGCCGCCACGGTCGAGCGCGTGCCTCTGATTCTCCAATCGCACCCTGACGTGTGGGCGCTCGTGCCCGATCCGGTCCGCCTGAAGAGTCCCGTCGCGCGCCCGATGTTGCGCGTCGGCCAGTTGCGCGCTGTCCAGCGTGCCGCCTACTTTCAGCCCATGGGTCGGCGCCGCGTCTTTATCCTCGATGGCGCGGAGACCATGCGCTGGGATGTCGCCAACGTCTTCCTGAAAATTCTCGAGGAGCCGCCGGGCTCGGCGACGCTAATCCTTACCGCGCCCTCTCCCTATGCGCTTCTGCCTACCATTGTCTCCCGCTGCCTGCAATTTCATTTCGCCCCGCTGCCGCAGGCAGCCGTGGAAAAGATTCTGAAAGAAAAGACCGATCGCAAATCCGCGGAAATCAAACTCGCCGCACAACTCGCCGAAGGCAGCCCGGGCCTCGCCATCGAAATGGATGTCGACGCGGCCGCCCAGCGCCGCAGAAGTGCGCTGCGCATCCTCGAACGCTCCGCGCAAGGTCACGGTTTCGCCCAGCTGTTCTCAGACACCTCGGCCTTGGCCAAGGATCGCGATTCCTCCTTCGAGGATCACATCGGCGTCTTCTATGGCTTGCTCAGCGATCTCCTTGAACTTACGTCCAAAGTGAAAGAACCGGTCTTGCGCAATGCTCCGCTGGCGAAAGAATTGGAATCGCTCGCGAAATCTGTGAATTCTGCCTGGGTTCTCCGCGCCATCGCCGGTTTTGACGAACTTTACGTTGGCGCGCGCCGCAATTTGAACCGCCAACTCGGCCTCGACGCCTTGGCCGCATCTCTTGCGCCTGCACCTTCGCGGGCTTCCATCACCCCTTCGTGATTGGCGCCGGCGAAGATTCGCAATTACAAAAATAAATCGCTAGACTGTAACCCACAGCCTTCCGAACGCATCATAAGCAACAGATACACCACCCCTGTAGGTTAGAAGGAGCAGTCATGGTGAACCGTCGTTTGTTTCGTCCGGGCTTCCCGGACGTCAAGGAGCCGAGCGTACCCCGCCCTCAGCACAACGGTCCTATCCCGAACAAGAAGCCCGCGCCGCCGGAAACGACCCACGCCGAGAATTTCTACTGGGTCAAGCAGATGCAGTCGCATACGCCGATGGCTGTCGTTCTCGAGGATGGTGAAGTACTTCGCGGCACCGTTGAATGGTACGACCGCGATTGCATCAAGCTCACTCGCCAGGGCAGCCCCAACCTGCTCATCTTCAAGCGCGTGATCAAGTACGTCCACAAGGATGGAGAAGAATCAGCCCAGGGCGGCGAAGAGTAAGCTCGCTACTTGTAAAGTGAACGCCCGGCGGTTGCTCCGAAGGTGAGCAGCGCCTTTGCGGCCAGCGACCCGTCCTCGTTGAATATTTCGCATTCGGTCACTACAAAATTCCTCCCGGCGCGCAACACGCGGGCATCCGCCTTGATGCGCCCGCCCGGCACCGGCTCCAGGTAATTGATGTTCAACTCCACAGTGGCGATCTCTGTCCCTTTCGGCACGGCCGTATATGCAGCGATCGCCGCGGTAGTATCCGCGAGCGCAGCCAAAATTCCTCCGTGTACCACGCCGTGAATCTGCTTGTGGTCCGGCCGCACGTCCAGCCGGAAAATGGCCCGTCCCGCATGCACGCTTTCCATGTCGAATCCCAGAAGCTCCGTCGAGCGGCTTTCTTTCATCCGTCGCCGCACGAGTTCCGTGACCCGTTTCTCCTCTTTCGACATTTTCTTGGTCATCGCGTTTTGAGCTCCGTCAGGAAGCAGTCACCCCGCCATCCAACGGAATCGCCGCCCCCGTGAGCCACGACGATTCCTCCGAAGCCAGAAAGACCGCCATCTCCGCTACGTCTTCGGGCCGCCCCAATCGGCCCAGCGGGATCGTCGCAAGCCGCGCCTTCAGCATCTCCTGTCCTCGTTCCGTTTCGTTGAACACGCCCTTCAGCAAATCCGTTTCCACCACCGAGGGGCAAATGCAGTTCACGCGAATCTTTTCATGCGCGTGATCGAGCGCCATGGACTTCGTCAACATCGTCACCGCGCCTTTCGAAGCGGAATACGCCGCCCGGTCTTTCACCGCGAACAGCCCCAGCACCGACCCGATATTCAGGATCGCTCCCCCGCCGCATTTTCGAAACTCCGGCAGCACCGCACGCGACATCAGGAATGGCCCCTTTACATTGACCGTCATCACGCGGTCCCACTCTTCTTCGCTGATCCCCTCCACCGTCGAGACATGCAGCGCCCCCGCATTGTTCACCAGCACGTTCAGCCGCCCGAATCGCTCCACCGTTCCCTTCACCGCCCGTTCGACCTCTCGCGCGCGCGTCACATCGCACTCCATCGCCAACCCGGCGCGGCCCTGTTTCTGGACTTCACTAATCACTTCTCGCAGCTTTTCCAGCCGTCGCCCCGCCACCGCCACGCTCGCGCCTTCCCGCGCAAACGCCAGCGCGATCGCTCGACCGATCCCCGTACCTCCGCCCGTAATCAGCGCCACCTTGCCTGAAAGTCGTGTCACGGAATTCCTTCTCCTCGCGTCTAATAGCATGCCTCGACACCGCGTTGCGGCGCGGGTGGGCGCGACTCTAGCATTCGGCTCCCCGCCCCCGCAAGCCGCTGTGCCGTCATTTGTAGTGGCGGGTCTTTAAGATCCGCGCTTCTCTTTTTTGCAGTTGTGGCGCGCCCCTGCTAAGACGGACAGTTGCCGGTGCTCCAACGCTCTGCGGTCTTTGAACCAATCTCTATGTTAGTGTCTCAGGCTACAGGCCACGGGGTGCAGGTCACAAGTCTAGGAACGAGATCGATCAACACATTTGTTTTGTTTCTTACTGATAACTGAACACTGAAAACTCTCATGCGCATCGGCATCACCTGCTACCCCACCTACGGCGGCTCCGGCGTCGTCGCCACCGAACTCGGCATGGAACTCGCTGCCCGCGGCCATGACATTCATTTCATCAGCTACGCCCCGCCCATCCGCATGAACCAAAACGATCCGCGCATCCATTTCCATGAAGTGGAAGTGGTCTCCTACCCGCTCTTTGATCACCCTCCCTACACTCTCGCCCTCGCCACAAAAATGCTCGAAGTTTTCGAATCCGAATCGCTCGACCTGCTCCACGTCCACTACGCCATTCCCCATTCCGTCAGCGCCCTGCTCGCGCGCTCCATGGCCGCGCCGCGCCGTCTCCCTTTCGTCACCACTCTCCACGGCACGGACATCACACTGGTTGGCAGCAACCGCAGCTATCTCCCTATCACGCGCTTTTCCATCGAGCAGAGCGACGGCGTCACCGCCATCTCCCGCTATTTGCTCAATCAAACCATCAAAGAGTTCGACATCAAGCGCCCCATCGAAGTCATTCCCAATTTCGTCAACTGCGATCTCTACAACCGCACCGCCGACAAAGGTTTCGCCGCCCAATGGGCTCCCAACGGCGAACCCGTCCTCATGCACCTCTCCAATTTCCGCCCCGTCAAACGCCTCACCGACGTCGTCGAAATTTTCGCGATCGTCCGTGCCAGGATGCCCGCCAAGCTCGCCCTAATCGGCGACGGCCCCGACCGCGGCGCCGCCGAATACCTAGTCCGCAAGAAAAAACTTCAGAAAGACGTCTTCTTCCTCGGCAAACAGGACAACGTTTACGAAAAGCTAGCCGCGGCCGATCTCTTCCTTCTTCCCTCTCAGCTCGAATCCTTCGGCCTAGCCGCCCTCGAAGCCATGGCTTGCGAAGTCCCCGTCATCGCCACCAACGTCGGGGGCGTCCCCGAAGTCGTCGAGCATGGTGTGGATGGATTTTTAGTGGAACCCGGTGATGTGAAGGAGGCCGCGCGCTACGCCATCGAACTTTTGTCCCGCGCCGACCGCGGCCGCGAAATGGGCAAAACCGCCCGCCTCAACGCCAAGAAAAATTTCTGCGCCAACGACGTAATCCCCGCCTACGAAGCCTACTACAAGCGCGTCCTCGAGGAATCCTGAGCCGTGATTGGGTTTTTCCGTTGTAGGGGCCCAGCACGAATGCCCAGTCCACGTTTCGGGTTCTCCTCGGCAAAATGAGTTTGCGGAGGGATCCGGCAAACCCTCTGCGAATCGTGCCCGGGCGACAGCGCACTCGGTAGTCATGTTGTCGCCCTTGCGGCGCGCTCTATATGACTGCGGATGGGTCTTTGTGATTTAATTGTCACCATGGAACAGGCTCAAATTAGTCCGCGCCCGGTGGTTGGAGCGATCGTCGTGGTAAGCGGCCTCGCTGTGTCATTCCTGTTCTGGCTGCTGTACGTGCATCATGCTTCGGCTGATTTCACCGGCCGCTGGATGTTTTTGCCGGCCCTCAACGCGATTCTGAACGGATTGTGCGCGATTGCGCTCTGCGTCGGATTGTATTTCATCAAACATCACAACAAGGAAGCACATCGCACGAGCATGCTGCTGGCCTTCGCGTTCTCTTCCGTTTTTCTCATCAGCTACACCGTGAACCACGCACTGCACGGCGACACGATTTTCCCCGGCCGCGGCCCGGTGCGCACGCTGTACCTTTCCATTTTAGCCAGCCACGTAATCCTTTCCGTTGTCGCTCTGCCGATGGTGCTCACCACGTTCTTTTTCTCGCTGACCGGCCAGTTCGCGATGCACCGCCGAATCGCACGCTTGACGTTCCCCATTTGGCTCTATGTTTCGATCACCGGCGTGGTGGTTTTCGTCTTCCTCAAGGCGTATGCGTACTAGACTCAGTGTTGATCCGGCCTGATTTAAGAGAGTCAGGGCAAGAAACCCACAAGGGCAAGAAACCGCCGTTGCGGATTCCCGGATGTCCCTTTAACATCAACAGCACCGAAAACAGCCCCAGGCAAAACGGCAGCGCCACAAACAACCCCCAGCCGTAGGACCGCAGCACCTCCGTCCCCAATACGGTAAACATGGAACCAATCGCAATCGTCATCCCGATCGCCGTTGCTGCCGCCCCCAGCGTGCTTCGTCCGGATCCATCGATCCAGCATGCGGGTCTTCGGCCACGGCGCAGCTTCTCGCTGGGCTGCTACCGAGTGCGATCCGATCGTGCAAAGCAGCAGGAAGAACAAAAGATTGATCACCGGAACAAAAAAGAACACTACCAGCCACAGCGGCTTCCCCGCATCGCGCAGCCTCTGAACCGTCAGCGTCGCGCCCAACCAGATGAACGGCAGCGCCAAAACCAGCAACGTCCCCGCAAACACCTGCGCATCCGGATGAATTGCATTCACACGCGCGTCCGGCCCCAGCGGCTCCCAGTAACTCCACAAGAACCACGACCGGCCAAACACCGCGAAGGCCACGAATTTATCGAGGAAATATTTCAGGACAAAGGCGCTGCAGCCGGCAACCGCATACGTCTTGCGGTCGATCGTCCCCTGCCACCTCCACATCTCAACGAAACGGTGCGCCACAAAATCTCCTCACCGTTCAGCCGGGCACGAAATCGCCGCGCAACTCCGCTTTCCCGCAACCCACCTGTACCCTTTGCGCAAAATTTCCATCATCCCCGGAATCTTCGAAGTCCATAACAGCGGCCTCGCCCACCAAATCTCCCGGGCCAGCGCCACGGCCACATCCGCGCCGCCGAATCGGCTTCCATCGCCCAGAAGAAATTGCATTTCTCGCATCAGTTCTTCGCGCGGCATTCCCAGCAGCGCACCGACGCGCGGATCCTGCAGCGGCGCCAACGACATCCCCCGCCGCTCCAGAATCGGCGCAATCCACCTTGCGATTCGCGTACAGAACCGGCACTCCGCGTCAAAGAACAACCACGCCCGCGCGTGCCGCCCCTTCCCGTCCGTGTACTCACTCACCAAAGAAATCATGGTCTCTTCGCTTCCTTACTTCGTTGCGAATTTCCTTACTTTGTTTATCCGGCTGCTTTCGTCTTGCTCGAACCTAGCAGCGTGATGACTTTCCCCCGCAGCTTCACCACGCCCTTCAACGCGCCCGTCGGCATGCGGATGATTTCCTCGAACAGCCCCGTCATCGCCGTCAAAAATTCCAGCATGCTCTCCAGCCGTTCCCGCGTGTACGCATCGCCCTGCGGGTTGGACTTAACCTCGCGCACGCACTCCGCCAGCACGTTCAGCGTCGGGTCGATCTCCCGCCGCTTTCGCTCCTCCGAAACGATCCGGAAAATCTCCCACACATCTTTGATCGACTCAAAATGGTCGCGCCGGTTCCCCAGCACGTGTACCACCCGCACGATCCGCCACCCTTGCAACTCGCGCAAGCTGGTGCTCACGTTCGAGCGCGCCACCGCCAGCGTCGCGGAAATCTCATCCGCCGGCAACGGTTGCGGCGACAGGAACAGCAGCGCATGCACCTGCGCCACCGTGCGGTTGATGCCCCAGCGCGTACCCATCTCTCCCCAGTGCAAAATGAACTTCTGCGCCACCGGCGTTAAACTGTTTCTTGTCGGTTCCCTCATTTTTGCCCTTCCGTACCTGGCGTCCTTCTTGTTGCATTCGTCATATCTGTTATTTCTGTTGTTACAGAATATACAGTTATTTCCGCTGCCTGTCAAGCCTCTCTACCTGTCCTCTTTCTGGCCTTCCCCGCCTCTCGCCGCGCTGCTACCTTCTTAACCGTGTCCCAGAAGGGCCTTTGGAGATGCTTTTGCGACGAACGCGCCAGAACAACGGGAGTAACGCTTCCTGGCTGTTAGCACTTGTTGTTTGCCTCCTCGGCTGCCTGACGGCCGGTGCCGCGCCCGATGACCTTGCTGACGACGCCTCTCTCGCCGCCGCTGTCTGCCCCGTCGTTTATCAACTCGACCAATCCCCATCCTCGCGCGGTTACCACCACAGTTTCTTTGGCAACGCCTTCTTCATTAACGAACAGGGTTACCTTCTGACCGTCGCCCACGTCCTAGAAACCTTTCGCGACGGCGGCCAGCCCTACATTCTCGTCAGCCGCCCCAATAGTCCGCCGCAGCTTCTTCGAGCCGACGTGATTGCGGTGGACGCAGAACACGACGTCGCCATTCTTCGGGCGACGCCAAATCCTTTCGAGGGCAAACACAAAGTAACCTTTCTGCCGCTTGCTCCTGAGCCAGCCATCCGCGGCCAAGCCGTGATCGCCCTTTCGCTTCATCCTCCAAAGCTCCAAAATGCTCATACCTTCCAGGCTCCCCAAGAAGACCGCTCTTCCGGTGAAGTCCTCTCCTACGAATCCACTCAGCTCGAAAAATCCGCCCCTTCGGCTGACGTGTTCCTCCTCAGTCATCCCGTGACTCGCGGCCAGAGTGGCTCCCCGGTCCTCGCCCTCGACTCACGCGCGGTAATCGGTCTTGTCGAAGGCCGCTGGCTGCGCTCCAGCGCCGTTTCCATCGCCAAGTCCTCCTCTCTGTCCGCCTCTACCCCAGGCGCCGCCGTCCCCATTCGCTGCGCGATCGCTCTTCTGCAACGGCATGCGATCTCCTGGCACGCGTCTCAATCTCCGCCGTCTTCCCCACCTACTCGATAACACAGAATTCTGATCAGCGCCTGGTTGCAAATGCTTCATCTGTGCTTTCATGTAGAGTGGCCATCAGCGGAGGCCACTCTATGACCCCCAACGATTTTCGCCACCTAACCCTAAGCTTCCCCGAAACGGAGGAACGCGCCCACATGGACCATCCAGACTTTCGCGTTGCCGGAAAGATCTTCGCCACCCTCGGCTATCCTGAGGATGGCTGGGCTATGGTCAAACTCACACCCATTGAACAGGAGATGTTCGTCAAAGCCCAGCCCGCCGTCTTCAACCCCTGCACGGGTGTTTGGGGGCGTCGCGGCGCCACCAACATTCGCCTGAAGGCCGCGCGAAAACCCACCTTGCGCCGTGCTCTCGAAGCCGCCTGGCGTCTCGCCGCTCCCAAGCCACTGACGCGTCAATTTGACGAGGATCGCTAAAGCGGCAGTAGTCCCCCGTCATTAGCCATCCTCTGTGGAGACCCTGCCCCCAAACCACAACTAACATAGCGCCACGGGAACTTTTTATTTCCTCAAACGTATTTTATGCATCTGACCGTGACGACTCGGCCCGCCGAACGTCTAATCACTCCAACGGGTGGTCGTCAGGCAAGCATGGGGGGAACCAGCATGGCAAATTTCGGGCGCAACGTTCGCTTTGGCTTGCGGTTGCTAGGCAAGAATCTCGGCTTCACGTCCGTTGCTCTGTTGGCGCTCATCCTGGGAATCGGCGCCAACACCGCCATCTTCAGCGTCGTCTACGCCACTCTCCTATCCCCCATGCCCTACCCCAATCCAGACCAGCTTGTTATTGTCTGGTCGAAAATCAATGGAAACCGCAACGGCGTTTCGGCTGGCGATTTTCTCGATTGGAAGAGCCAGAGCACCGTCTTTCAGTCAATTTGCGCCTGGACCGGCGGCAACTACAGTCTTTCCACCTCCGATCATCCCGATCTAATCCAGACCAGATTGGTCACGCCGGGATTCAGCGACATGGTGGGAACCCCCTTCTTCCTTGGGCGGGATTTTCTGTCCGAGGAAGGCCAGGTCGGCAGAGACCGTGTCGTCATCATGACTCACCGGCTCTGGCGAGAGCGCTTCGGAAGCGACCGCGACATCATCGGTAAGCCCGTCCGCCTGAATGGCGAGCGCTATACGGTCGTTGGCGTATTGGCTGTCGGGCAGCCCGACCGCCTGGAATCGCAGTTATTCGTGCCACTCGCCTTCAAACCGCAACAGATCAACCACGATTTTCATTTTGTTCTGGTGATGGGCCGCCTGAAACCGGGAATTACTCTCCAGCAAGCCAACGCTGACATGGACTCGGTCACTCGCCACATCGCCGAAGTCTATCCAAAGTCAAACAAGGGCTGGGGCGCCGCCGTCGAACCCTTGCGGAATGACTTCATCAGCAAAGACACCATCAAGAATCTCTGGCTGCTGATGGGCGCGGTCGGTTTCATCCTGTTGATCGCGTGCGTGAACGTCGCCAATCTCTTACTCGCACGCGGCAACGCGCGCCAAAGAGAAATTGCCGTCCGCGCCGCGCTCGGTGCAACTCGCTGGCAGCTCTTCGCCCAGTTCCTCACTGAAAGTGTCGCGTTGTCTCTGATTGGCGGCGTATTGGGCGTCAGTCTCGCGTGGGGCTTGCTCAAGGTGATCGTTGCCATGATTCCGCCCTTTACGCTGCCGTCCGAAGCCGACTTTCGGTTGAACCTGCCGGTGCTTTTCTTCAGCCTTGCCGCATCAATCGTCTGTGGAGTGCTGTTCGGCTGCGCGCCGGCATGGCAAACCGCGCAGCTCAATTTGAGCGACACCTTGAAAGAATCCGGGCGCTCCTCGTCCAGTTCCGCCGGCCGACAAGGTCTGCGCCGAACTCTGGTCGTCGTCGAGTTTGCACTGGCCCTCACGCTCCTTACTGGCGCAGGCCTCGTGATTCACAGTTTCTGGAAGCTGTCCCGCGTGGATCTCGGATTCCGGCAAGACCACATCCTCACGTTTTATCTGCCCGTCACCAACGACCGGTTTGCCAAACCCGAACTGAACAACGCTTTTTACCGCCAGCTCATCGATAAGATCGGCGCCCTTCCCGGAATCACCGCGGTCTCCGCTTCCACCGGCATGCCCATCATCGGCACAAACTTCGGCATGCCTTTCCATCTCGCGGGACAGGCTGTTGACGACCCCTCCTCGCGTCCTGGCGCCGGCTTCAATATGGTCACTCCGGAATATTTCCGCACATTTGGCATTCGCATGATTACTGGCCGGACGTTCACCGAGCAAGACGCCGCTGGCGGCGTACCAGTTACCGTCGTGAATGAGACCTTCGTGAAAAAATACCTGCCCAGAGTGGATCCCCTCACACAGCGCGTTGTTGTTGAGCAGTTGATTCCTGGCGTCACCAAACTCGGCCCTCCCATCGAATGGCAGATTGTCGGGGTCTATCATGACGTTCACAACGGCGGAGTCCGCCGCGAAGGCTTCCCGGAAATCGACGTCCCCTTTTGGCAATCCCCCTGGCCGCAAGCGGGCTTGGCGGTGCGCACTTTCGGCGATCCCGCCAGCATGACCAAGAGCATCACGGCCGTTGTTCACACCGTGGATCCCGAACTTCCCCTCGACCAGGTAAAAACCATGGACCAACTCGTCCATGAATCGCTGGCCAGCGACCGCTTCTCAACCGTGCTCTTCGCCAGTTTTGCCGGCCTCGCACTTCTCCTCGCGGCCATCGGCATTTACGGTGTGATGTCGTTTGCCGTCGCCCAGCGCACCCACGAAATCGGATTGCGCATCGCTCTCGGCGCCGGTCCACGGCAGGTGCTTCGCCTAGTGATTGGGGAAGGTATGCTGCTCGCGCTGATCGGTTTGGGGGTGGGTCTGGCCGGCACCTACTTTGTCGGCCGCGTGATGAAGACCATTTTGTATCAAGTGAACGCGGTGGATCCCGCCGCGATCAGCGCCGTCACCGCCGTGTTGCTGCTATCCGCGCTGCTCGCCTGCTACATCCCCGCGCGCCGCGCCACCCAAGTCGATCCCATGGTAGCCCTGCGCGACGAATGAACTTTGCCTGATCGAGAAACTGAAGCCGGCCGCCTGTTTCGCTTACGCGAGCGGCGAGTCGAGATTGTGGGGGTGGGTCAGTTTTCGGTTACCGCGTTCATGAAAAGGGCGCTCTCCGCGCCCCCGACTCGCCGAGGAGATGGAAGGGTAGCTCCGAATCGACGTTCCTCATTCGGACGGACCGCGCTTCCTGGCAACTAAGGCAGGAAGATATGGTTTTTCAAAGGCTCTTCATGGTCCGCCTTCTGATCACGGGGCTTTCGTTGCTAGTCATCAAGTCAGCGTTAGGTCACAGCGGTGATCAAGCTCCTGACCCACTCCCAGATCGTCTGTCGGCTTGACACCAAACCCGCGCTGCCCTATGGTCTTGCGCAAGGAAAGTGGAAATCGCAAGCTCCCGCCTTCTCTCGAAGATTTCCGCTTTGGAGGTATCCCGTGCCATTGAGCCTTACGACGTTATCTCTGGTGGATTCGCCGGTGACCCTGCAGGAAGGCCTGAAGATTCTGGAACGAGACGATCACCGCTGTCAGTACTGCGGGCTGGACGGCCGGGCCAGTTTCGAGAACGCCCTCGTGATGCGCGTAGATTTCGTTGTTCCGCGGGCTCGCAAAGGAAAGAAGGATCCGAGCAATCTGGTAGCCTGTTGCACGCCCTGTAACACCATCAAGGGCACGCGCGTTTACGGCAATTTCGATGAGGCCAAGGCCTTCGTGCGCAAACAACGAGAAGAGTTGCGCAAGAATTGGGAATCCAAGACCGCGCGGCCGCTCGCCAGGTCCGCAAAGGGATAGAACGGCAGCAATTCGGCCGCCGCTTGATGACCATGGAGCACGCACAGGAACTTCTCTCCGCTCTTGCGCCTGTCGAGTCGCCCGATCGTCGGTGGCCCTGCGCTTCTTTGCCCTGGGGTTTCGCTATGTGGAGCGCGCTTTATTTGCCCGCCATTCCTTCGCCGAAATAAAGCGCATGCACGGGCAGAAACCCTTGCGGTCGCCCGGGGCCTGGCAGGAATACTTGAGTGCAGCGTGGCTGCCGGCTCGGTGCCCGCACGTGCACACCTCTCGTGCAAGCTCGGGCGAAGCTCCCGCTGGACGGCCTCGTACACCCATCAGCGGTTTTGCGTCTTGTAAATTTTTACTGGCCACTGTTCCTCGCTCATTGTGTACCCTGGCGCCGTTCTCGCGCCCCGGGGATTTCGTTCCTCTTAGTTTCGCATCCGCACAGGCGAATGTTCAAGCACCATCGCCCTGGGGGAGGCTACAGATTTCCAGCGCTGCTTTTGAGAGGGATGAATCTATCCCCTAATTTGCGCCCCTGTTGCTGGAACTACAACCCCGTCCAGCCAAGCGGCCGAATCCGCTCTAGGATGAGGCTGCCTCTTGAAAGCGCAGGCCCATTACCTCATTACCTCGTCTCCTCTCACTTCCTGCATCGTCGATACTAGCTCGGGAATCTCGATGCGGATCACCGTTCCCTCTCCCGGGCGGCTCTGGATGTCCAAATGAAAATCCGTCCCGTAGAGCACGCGCAACCGCTCGCGCACGTTGCTCAGCCCTATTCCCTCGACGTACACATGCGGCATCTTCTCTTCCGAGATGCCGACGCCATTGTCTTCGATCTCAATTCTCAGCCGCCCGTCGCGGCTCGTCGTTCTCAACTCGATTTTTCCTCCGCCCAGCTTCGGCGCCAGCCCGTGCTTCAGGCAATTCTCGACCATCGGCTGGAGCAGCATGCTGGGCACAAACGCTTCCAGTGCGGCGTCGTCAATGTGCTTCACGATGTCCAGATTATCTTTTCCGAATCGTGCCACCTCGATGTCCAGGTAGTCATCGATGAATTGCAACTCTTCGCGCAGCGGCACAAACGTTTCATGCTTGCGCAACAGCCGCCGCAGAATGTTGCTCAGCTTCAGCACAACGCCGCGGGCCGAATCCGGGTCAAAGCGGATCAGCGCCGACACGGTGTTCAGCGTGTTAAAGAGAAAATGAGGATTGATCTGGCTGGAGAGCGCATCCATGCGCGCTTTCAACAGCAGCTGCTGGTGGCGCTCCAGGTTCATCTCGATGCGCGTGTTGTTCCAGATTTTGAGCGGCGCTGCCACCGACATCAGCGTGGCAATGACCGTCAGCCCCAGCCACCAGTCCCAGTGCGCGTCAATCGCGAAGAGCCAATTCGGCTTGGTAGCCTCGACCAGCGCCACCCGTCCCAGCTCCAGGCCGATGCACGTCGTAAGCGGCGCCATCTCCCACGACAATTCCGCTTTGCGCAGCAGTTTCACCGTCGCTTTCGGAATATTCAGGAACGTGAATGGCCCGAAGTTCCAGAGATCTTCTTTGTTGGGAATCGCCTGCCGGATCAATCCGCCGAGCAACCCCGCCGTTGATGCCGCGGGCATCGCCAGCCACTCGTGCGAGATCAGCGCCGGAATCGTGATGATCGCGCCGCCGATCGGCCCCACCACACGCCCGCCGAGCAGCCCCATCAGAAAAGCGCCCTCTAGCGACAAATCCGCAAATGCGTACGGAGGCCCGCCCACGAGCCGCAGCGTCACCCCCACGATCAGCGCCGGCGTCATGAACAACATCAGCTTCAGTTTCTGGTCGGGATCGCGCTCCTCGGTGAAGAGCACGCGCCGAAACGCGTTCCACCGCGCCAGCAACGCGGCAATGGACGACGCCACCCCCACCTTCAGCAGCAGGGTGAAAAGCAGGTCGCCGACGGATGTCGCTGTATCCATTTTTGGCTGCGCGTCTCAAGCTAACGCTAGCCAATCCGCCGTTCGATGTAAAGCCAGTAGCGCTGGCCGTGGCCGGTGCATCAAATGTCCGCTCAGGGAATCAACAGTTGGCAGCGCGGACGAAAAACGTAGCGAAACAAGGTCCCTGCTATACTTCTCGTTTCCAATGAATGCAAAATCACATCAAGGCAAGAAATCGAATCGAAAAGTCGCCGGCGTGCAGATGATCGCGCACGCCGCGCTTCCAACGCGTTACGGGCGCTTCACCATTTATGGATTCAAGGGCCGCGGCCCGCAAGAAGAAGCCGTCGCGCTGGTTCGCGGCAACCTGAACGCAAAGAACGCTCCCCTGGTACGCGTGCACTCGCAGTGCCTGACGGGCGACGTTCTCGCTTCGCTTCGTTGCGACTGCCGCGCGCAGCTCGAATTGTCGCTGAGAAAAATCGGCCAGGCATCGTCTGGAATTCTGCTCTATCTGCCTCAGGAAGGCCGCGGCATCGGCCTGATGAACAAACTGCGGGCCTACGAACTGCAGGACGGCGGCATGGACACGGTGGAGGCAAATGAGACGCTGGGCTTCGCCGCCGATGCGCGCGATTACGAATTTTCCGCGCAAATTCTGAAAAAGCTCGGCGCAACGAAAATTCGTTTGCTTTCCAACAATCCAGAAAAAGTTCGCCAGCTTGAAAGCGCCGGTATTCGCGTCGTCGAGCGCGTGCCCTGCCAGCCGCGCATTTCAAGAATTTCTCGCGCCTACCTCAAGACGAAAAAGCGCAAAATGGGGCACCTGCTGGAAGGAGTCTGAATCCGAAAGATAAGTTTCTAACCGCCGCCGACAAATTGCACGATCTCGTAGCGGTCTCCGGCCTCGATTCTCGTTTCAGTCCATTTCGGCCGTGGCAAAATTTCCAGGTTGCGTTCGATGGCCACGCGTCCCGCATCCAGTCCCAACTCGCGAAGCAAGTCTGTCAAGGTGGCTCCGGGCTTCGCGGTGCGCTCTTCTCCATTGACCGCAATTGAAATTGTTGTCTGCATCCGTTAACTCGCCGAAGGCACGCGCGGCTTGGTGCGCAACTGAAAACGCAAATGCCCCCTGGCATTTCCATGCAACGCTTCGATGAGCAGCGCCGCGTCGGCACCCGACAGCCGCGGCATATCGAATTCGAACTGGGCATGACCAAATGGCCCGGTTTCCGAAGCATACTCTGAAATCTCCGCCGCGCCATCCACCCGCGCGGTAACCTTAGCGCCTTCGACAGCCTGGTTGGTCTGGTTTCGAACGGCGACCTGCAGCAAGGCGCGTTTGCCGGAGAGCCAGGTCTTGGCGTTGATCAATTCCAGCAAGAGAACCTTGCGGGCTACCGCGGAATCCGGCGCTGCTGCCAGCGCAGAATCCTTTTCGTCTTGTGGCAGCGCGAGATGGAGCGCGCCCGTTCGAAGCTCCTCGACGATAGCGCGGTGCTGCTCATCGAGACGCTGCTTCAGCGCTCGTTCACTGTCCGCGTTCAGGGGAAGCAGGTCGAAGTAATTATTCGTTCGCCGGTGCAGTACGCGCCCGCGGAAATATACGGTGGTATCGATGAGTGCGTTGGTGGCACCGCGATCTTCCGTTTGGACGTGATACGTCGTGTCGCCTGCTTTCACGTTCGAATTGTGACCGAAGAGCATTCGTCTATTCGCCCTGACCTGCGCGGGGGATTAAGCTCGCTTCGCAGGAAGCTTTCGGCCGCATTTGACCGACTGGCTGCTGAATCGTTATTATAGCAAGTCGCCCATGAGTGGTTCTGGCTTACATACTTACGCTCCGCTTCTCTTACACCTGCTGATCGCCGCGGCGCTTGCCGGTGCGATGACGGCTGTTTCCGTTCTGGTAGGGTGGCGGCGACCGAGCCGGGCCAAGCAGCAGCCTTACGAGTGTGGCATGGAGCCCATCGGCGACGCACGCGAGCCCTTCTCGGTCAAGTTCTACCTCGTAGCGATGGTTTTCATTCTATTCGACGTCGAAGCCATCTTCCTATATCCCTGGGCCTACATTTTTCGCAGTTTGCGGTGGTATGGCTTTGTGGAAATGATGATCTACATCGCCATCCTGTTGGTCGGTTATCTGTATCTCTGGAAAAAAGGCGCGCTGGACTGGCACAAATAGACGGCGCATGTGGGATTCGAAATCGTGACGGAGTCTTCCAGCCAAAACGCTAATGTTGTAGCCGAATGCCTGCGTTCGTGGAACCCGAAAGCGGTCGTGGAAGTGATTGAATTCCGGGGCGAAACCACGATCGTGGTGCCGCGCGAACTCCTCCGAGCAACGGCAGAGCGCTGTTGCAAGGACGCGAAGCTGCAGTACAACCTCCTGACCGACGCCACTTGCGTGGACCGGTATCCTGCCGAGTCGCGATTCGAATTGAACTATCACCTGGTTTCTATACCGCGACACGAAAAAGTGCGCCTGAGGGTGTGGCTCGGAGGTAACGATGCGGTTGTGGATTCTTTGGTTCCGGTCTGGCCGGGCGCGAACTGGCTGGAGCGGGAAATTTTCGATCTCTTCGGGATTCGTTTTGCGGGGCACCCCGACCTGCGGCGCATTCTGCTTCCCGATGATTGGGAAGGTCATCCCTTGCGCAGAGATTATCCCGTGGAGGGCTACCGAGACATACCGAACACGGGAGAACTTTTCAGGAAGAGCAGCACACCTTGACAACCGTTGAAACCGCAGTCGGAACAGCAAAAACGATGGTTCTCAACATGGGACCGCAGCACCCGTCGACGCACGGCGTGCTGCGCATTTTGCTTGAGCTGGACGGCGAAACGGTGGTGAAGGCGGTCCCGGATCTGGGTTATCTCCATACGGGAATCGAAAAATCGTGCGAGGACAAGACCTATTCCCAGGCCATCACGCTCACGGACCGGATGGACTATCTGAATCCACTGGGGAACAACCTGGTGTACTGCCTGGCGGTGGAGAAGCTGCTGGGGCTGGAAGTGCCCAGGCGCGCGCAATACATCCGCGTGATGATGGTCGAACTACAGCGCATTTCTTCTCATCTGGTTTGGCTCGGGACGCATGCGATCGACCTAGGGGCGATGACCGTTTTTCTGTACTGCTTCCGGGAGCGCGAAGAGATATTGAAGCTTTTCGAATTGTTTTCCGGGCAGCGGATGATGACGAGTTACATTCGAATTGGGGGCCTCGCGCTGGATCCGCCGGCCGGCTGGCGGCAGGCAGTTGAACGATTTCTGAAGATGATGCCGAGCCGCGTGGACGAATACGAAACGCTGCTCACGGAAAACCGCATCTGGATCGGGCGCACGAAGGGCGTCGGGTACATTTCCGCGGAAGACGCCGTTGCACTGAGCATGACGGGACCGACGCTGCGCGCGGCTGGCGTGGCGTACGACAATCGCAAGGCCTTTCCGTATTCGAGCTACGAGGAATTCAAATTTGACGTGCCGACGCGGACGGAATCGGATTGCTACGCGCGGTACCTGGTTCGCGTAGCGGAGATGCGCGAGAGCCTGAAGATCATCCGCCAGACGATGGACAAGATTTCGCATGAAGGGCCGATCAAGGCGGAAGCCCCGGGCATCATTCCGCCGCAGCGCGAGAAGATGAAGACGGAGATGGAAGCGCTGATTTATCACTTCAAAATCTTCACGGAGGGATTTTCGCCTGCTCCGGGCGAAGTGTTTGTTACCGTTGAATCGCCGCGCGGAGAGCTGGGCTGTTTCATCGCCAGCGACGGTTCGCCGAAGCCCCTCCGCGTTCACTTCCGTGGTCCTTCGTACATCAATTTGCAGGCGCTGCCGAAACTGATTGAAGGGCAGTTGATTTCGGATGTGATTGCCTGCATCGGAACTATTGATATCGTTCTCGGAGAAGTCGACAGGTAATTATGGAACTCTCCCCAAGACTTTCAGCGAAGTTTGAAAAGTTACAGAACAGCTACCCGGTTAAGCGAAGCGCGCTGATCCCGATGCTGATGTACGCGCAGGACGAGTACGGCTACGTCAGCGATGAAATGATCGCGGAGCTTGGCAGGCGGCTGGACCTGAACAACGTGCAGATCGAAGAGACGCTGGCGTATTACTCGATGCTGCGCCGAAAACCGATGGGCAAGCACCACGTACAGATTTGCACGAACGTGGCCTGCATGTTGAAGGGCGGGTACACACTGCTCGAACGCGCAAAGAAGCGGCTGGAGATTGGGCACAAGCAAACGACGAATGACGGCGTTTTCTCCCTCGAGGAAGTGGAATGCATCGGCGCCTGCACGGGCGCGCCAGCCATGCAGGTCAACTACGATTTCTACGAAAACCTTACGCTGCTCAAGTTCGATCGCATCATCGAGGATCTGGATGCGGGCAGACGCCCCACGCCGGAGCCAGTGATTTCCGGCGCACTCCACGAGCGTCATCCGGCCGAAACACCGCTGATCAGCCGTCGATGGGGCATGAAGGACTCGCACAAGATTGACGTTTACCTGATGCAGGGCGGCTATCAGGCGCTGGAAAAAGTGCTGAAGGAGATGACTCCCGAGGGCGTCATCGAGGAAGTGAAGAGGTCGAATCTGCGCGGACGCGGCGGCGCGGGCTTCCCCACGGGGATGAAGTGGTCGTTCGTGCCGAAGGATTCACCGAAACCGAAGTATGTGATTTGCAATGCGGATGAATCCGAACCGGGCACTTGCAAGGACCGGCCGCTGATGGAGATGGACCCGCACCAACTCATCGAAGGCATGGTGATTGCCGGACGCGCCATCCACTCGCACCAAGGCTTCATTTATATTCGCGGTGAATACCGGTACGTGCTGGATATCGTGGATGCGGCCATCGCCGAAGCTTATGAGCGCGGTTATCTTGGAAGAAATATCTTCGGCTCGGGCTTTGATTTCGATTTGCTGGCGCACACCGGAGCAGGTGCCTATGAATGCGGCGAAGAGTCCGCGCTGATGGAATCGCTGGAAGGCAAGCGCGGGTATCCGCGTATCAAACCGCCCTTCCCTGCCGTGGTGGGATTGTACGGATGCCCGACCATCATCAACAACGTGGAAACTCTTAGCGCGGTGCCGTCGATCATCAGGGAAGGTGGCGATGCATATGCGAATCGCGGCACGCCGAAAAATGGCGGCACGCGCATGCTCTGCATCGCGGGGCACATCGTCAAGCCCGGCATCTACGAAGTGCCGCTGGGCATGAACATGAAAAAGTTTATCTACGAGGTGGCGGGCGGAATCCCAGGAGGAAAGAAGCTGAAGGCCGTGATTCCCGGGGGAAGCTCCTGCCCGCTGATGACCGCCGACGAGATCGATATTCCGATGGACTACGATTCGGTGGCGAAAGCGGGCTCGATGCTGGGTTCCGGCGGCATGGTGATCATGGACGAAGACACCTGCATGGTGGACATGGCACGCCGGATCATGCACTTTTACGCGCACGAATCCTGCGGCTGGTGCATCCCCTGCCGGGAAGGAACGTCCTGGCTGCGCAAGACGCTGGAGCGATTTCATGCCGGGATGGGCCGTCCGGAAGACATCGACTTGATCGCGGACCTGGCGAAAAACATGCTGGGCCGCACGTTCTGCCCGTTGGGAGATGCAGCGGCGATGCCGACGATCAGCATCATGAAGAAGTGGCGCGGCGAGTTTGAAGATCATTTGAAGGGACGCTGCGCGTCCAAGTCCGCGGAAGTACTGGTTGGATCACGATAGGAATCCATGGCCGAAAAGAAACTGATCAAGCTGAAAATTAACGAACGCGAAATGCAGGTGCCGCAGGGCACGCTGGTGATTGAGGCGACGCGGCGCATCGGGACGGAAGTTCCGTCTTTCTGCTACTACCCCGGGCTATCGCTGCAGGCGGCATGCCGCATGTGCCTGGTGGAAGTGGAAAAAGCGCCGAAGCTGCAGACGGCGTGCACGCTGATAGCGACGGAAGGCATGATCGTTCGAACGGATACGGAGCAGGTGCGGCAGGCGCGCAAGTACATGCTGGAATTCCTGCTGACGAATCACCCGCTGGATTGTCCGGTGTGCGACAAAGGCGGCGAGTGCGAATTGCAGGACATGGTGTTCCGCTACGGCGCGGATTCGAGCCGCTTCGTCGAAGAAAAAATTCACCGGCCGGAAGAAAAATGGTCGGAACTGGTTTATTACGATGCGCCGCGCTGCATCCTGTGCTTCCGGTGCGTGCGTGTGTGCGATGAAGGCATGGACGTTAAAGCGCTGGGCGTAGGGATGCGCGGTGCGAACAGCGTGATCATTCCGAATCGCGGCGATCACCTGGAATGCGAAGAGTGCGGGATGTGCATCGATATCTGCCCGGTGGGAGCGCTGACAAGCGGGACGTACAGATATAAAACGCGGCCCTGGGAAATGGCGTACGTCTCGACGGTGTGCACGCACTGCTCGAATGGCTGCAAAACTACGCTGAGCGTGCGCAATCACGAGATTCTGCGTTCGAACAATCGGGACCTGAGCGGGATCAACAAGGATTTTCTGTGCGTGAAGGGGCGGTTTGGATTTGATTTCACGAAGCACGCCGAGCGCATCCGGCAACCGATGGTTCGCAAGGGCGGCAAGCTTTATCCCGTGTCGTGGGAAGAGGCCGCGCAAGCCGCGGCGACAAAACTGAAGGCGGTCTACGAGACCAACGGCAAGGATGCCATTGGCTTCATCGGTTCGAATCGCACTTCGAATGAAGAGAATTATTTGCTACAGAAGCTGGGGCGGACGACGTTTGGAACGAACAACATCGATCACCACAGGACGGCGGATTACACAGGTTTGATCACCGCGCTGGGCGAGCGCGCCGGCGATTCGCTGCTCACTATGGAACAGTTGTATCAGTCGAAGGCGGTCTTGCTGGTGGGGAATGATCCTACGAATCAGAACCCCCTGGCCGGATGGCAGATTCGCAGCGGCATCCGCCATTTTGGCACGAAGCTATTCATCCTCAATGCGAACGAGATCAAACTGAAGCGTAAGGCTACGCAGTTTGTGAAAGTGGAAGCGGGCCAGGAGGCGGCCGCATTGCGGTGGCTGGCGCACGAGGAAGGACAACTCTCTCCGGAGCTCGTCGAACAACTGGTGCAATTGAAGGCCGGGCTTGAGGCGGAGAGCGATGTTGCGGTTGTATTTGGCGCGGAAGTTTCCGGCGCAGCGATCGCACAGCTCGTGGCTTTTGGTTCGAAACTTCCAGGCAAGACCCAGTACATGGTGCTGGGCGATTACGCCAATTCACGCGGGGCCGCGGATATGGGCGTGTTGCCGGATCGCTTGCCGGGTTACGCGTACGTAGGCAATCCGCACGCGCACGAGACTTTTGAGAGGTTGTGGGGCTGCGGGCCGATTCCGACGAGACCAGGGCTGACGACGCCACAAATGGTCGAAGCGGCGCAAGCCGGCAAGCTGAAGGCACTGTATGTGGTGGGAGCGAATCCGCTGGCGCATTTCGGCACGCCTCGTTTGGGCCGCGGCACACTCGACCTGCTGATCGTGCATGAGATGTTCCTGACGGAAACGGCCAAGGTGGCGGACATCGTTTTTCCCGCGGCTTCGGCGTACGAAAAGGACGGTACGGTCACAAACACTTCGGGCGAAATTCAAATGCTGCACAAGGGCGCGGAAGTGATGGGCCCGCGGAGCGACTTCGATCTGCTGAGGATCCTGTCGCATCAACTGGAAAAGCTGGGGATGGGGAAGGCCTTTCATTACAAAACGCCGGCCGCGGTGTTTGAAGAAATTCGCAAGGCGGTGAATGGTTATAACGTGCAGCCGGCGGGGCTGCTGATAGGCGGCGCGGAGCCGACGCGCGTACAGTTTGCAAGAAACGGTTACGCACCATACGACGTGCCAGTGGGATTGATTCGATCCGTGAAGGACACGCTCTTCACCAGCGGGACGCTGGGGCGCTTCTGCACCATGATGGAATCCCTTCCGGAGGCGAAGACCGCGCCGTGATTTCTTTCTTTCTTGCTCTCGTGTCTGCAAACGCTGAGCTGTTTATCACGCTCGCCAAAATATTGCTTCTGTTATTCATCGTTCTGACGGTGAATGCGTATCTCACGTGGTTCGAACGGAAAGTCGTGGCGCACATTCAGTCGCGATGGGGACCGCACCGCGTGGGCCCGCACGGATTGCTGCAGCCGTTGGCGGACGGCTTGAAATTTCTTTTCAAGGAGGACCCGACTCCGGCCGGCGTGGATAAATTTGTTTATTATCTTGCGCCGCTGCTGGCGTTGGCGCTGGCGCTGACGTCGATCGCGCTCATCCCGTTTGGGCCCGATCCGATCCGCTTGTTCGGGCGCGACATCTACCTGGGGATCACGCCTCCCGACCTGAATATCGGGATACTGGCGCTATTTGCGGTCACGGCGCTCGGAGTCTATGGTGTTGCGCTCGCGGGATGGTCTTCCAACAGCAAGTACCCGCTGCTCGGCGGGCTGCGCAGCTCGGCGCAGATGATCAGTTACGAGCTGGCGCTGACGATGTCCGTGGTCGGTGTGCTGCTGATGGCCGGCAGCTTTAATTTGAAAAAAATCATCGAGGCGCAGGCGCATCATCCGGAGTGGGGACTTTTTGGCTGGAACGTCTGGCCGCAGATTCTGGGATTCTTTTGTTTTTTCATTGCGGCGGTGGCGGAAACAAACCGCGTGCCGTTCGATCTGCCTGAAGCGGAGTCGGAACTAGTCGCGGGGTTCCATACGGAATACTCCAGCTTCAAGTTCGCGATGTTTTTCATCGCGGAGTATACCAGCATGATCACGGTTTCGTGCCTGTGCTCGATACTGTTTTTCGGAGGATGGCTGTCTCCCTTCCCTGCTTGGTGGACCTATGCGCATTATTTGCCGTCGGCGCTCCTGATTTCGTTCGGACTGTGGGTCATCTGGGACGGGATCCGCTATGAAACGCTTTTTGGCCGAATCGTATTGCCGGGCGTGGGAACGGTAATTACGGCGCTGGGCGCGCTTTTTGTTTTGCTGCCCGACGTGAACGAATTTATTCAGGCGCCGTTCTGGCTGCTGTCCAAGATATTTGTTTTTCTGTTTGTGTACGTGTGGATGCGCGGGACGCTGCCGCGATTCCGCTACGACCAACTGATGGCGTTCGGATGGAAATTGCTCCTGCCGCTGTCGATCATGAACGTGATCCTCACGAGCTTTGCGATCCTGGCGAAGATGCAGTGGTGGGGTGCGAAATGACGGCGCAACTCGCTGTTTTCTTCGTGCTGGCGGGTCTTGCGGCGATTGGCGCGGTCAGTTTGATCCTGCAAAAGCATCCGATTCATAGCGCGCTCTCGCTGATCGTGGTGATGATTGCGCTGGCGGGCCTGTATCTGCTGCTGGGCGCGGAGTTCGTGGCCGCCGTGCAGATCATTGTTTATGGTGGGGCGATCATGGTGCTGTTCGTGTTCGTGATCATGCTCTTGAATGCAGGCATCGAGGAACACACCAGCATTTCAAAGATGGCGGGAGCGCCGGGCTTACTGCTGGTTGTCGCGCTGGCGGGCTTCGTGGCGGCGACGATTGCACGGTCGACGGAGAGCATACAAGCCACTTCGCAAACCGGAGAATTAGCATCGACGCTCGGAATATCAAACATGCTCTTCAAGGACTTCGTCTATCCGTTCGAGCTGACGTCCTTCCTGATTCTCGTCGCGGTCCTGGGAGCCACGGTGCTGGCCCAGCGGGAGAAGAGTTGAGATGGTGCCGACGAATTATTACGTGATACTGAGCGCGATCCTGTTCGGGCTGGGCGTGTTTGCGTTTATTTTCAAGCGCAACATCATCACGATTTTTATGTCCATCGAGCTGATGCTGAATGCGGTCAATCTGGCGTTCGTGGCGTTCAGCCAGGCGCTGGGCAAGCTGGATGGGCAGGTTTTTGTGTTGTTCGTGATTGTGGTGGCGGCGGCGGAAGCGGCCGTAGGACTGGGAATCATCATCTTGATTGCGCGCAACCGGCAAACGTTGAACGTCGAACGCGTGAACCTGCTCAAACTCTAATGCCGACACACCCGATGCTCGAATACCTGTGGATCATCACGCTGCTGCCGCTGCTGGGTTCGGCAGTGAATGGACTTTTTGGCGCGAAGTGGCCGAATAAGATTGTTAACGGCGTGGCGATCGGCTCGACGGGACTGTCGTTTTTGTGCGCGCTGGAAGCGGTGCGCGAGTTTTTCGAGTCAGGGCAGGTGCTCTTCCACAAGGAATTCTTCACTTGGATCGCGGCGGGGAATTTCCGCGTGGGGTTCGATCTGCAGATGGACCAGCTCACGGTGGTGATGGTGCTGGTGGTGACCGGAGTGGGCTGGCTCATCCACATTTATGCGACCGGATACATGGCGCATGAGGGCGGCTATTACAGGTTCTTTTCGTACCTCAACTTGTTCATGTTTTTCATGCTGATTCTGGTGCTGGCGGCAAATTACGTGCTGTTGTTCGTTGGTTGGGAGGGCGTGGGCCTCTCGAGCTACTTGCTCATCGGCTTCTACTTCTTGAGAAAATCAGCTTCGGACGCAGGGAAAAAAGCGTTCATCGTCAATCGCATCGGCGATTTTGGATTCATGCTGGGAATGTTTTTGTTGTTCCGCGCGTTCCATACGTTGGATTTCCAAGCCATCTTCACTAGTTCTACGCTGCAAGGCTGGCCCGTTGAATTGGGTGGGCATCTCGGCACTTTGACGTTTGCGTGTTTACTGATTTTCATGGGGGCGTGCGGAAAATCAGCGCAACTGCCGCTGTATGTCTGGCTACCGGACGCCATGGAAGGGCCGACGCCGGTCAGCGCGTTGATTCACGCAGCGACGATGGTGACTGCTGGCGTGTACGTTGTGGCGCGCTCGCACATTCTTTTTGCGCACGCGCCGACGGCGATGCTGGTCGTCGCGATCGTCGGCTGCGCGACGGCGTTCTTTGCGGCGACCATCGGGTTGGTGCAGACGGACATCAAGAAAGTTCTTGCGTATTCCACGGTCAGCCAGTTGGGCTACATGTTTCTCGCGTGCGGCGTTGGCGCATTTTCCGCTGGCATTTTTCACCTGATGACGCATGCATTCTTCAAGGCGCTTCTCTTCCTCGCGGCGGGCAGCGTGATTCACGCCATGGGCGGCGAGCAGGATATGAACCGCATGGGCGGGCTCAGCAAAAAGATCCGCTGGACGTACCTCACCATGCTCACGGCAACACTGGCAATCGCGGGTTTCCCGCCGTTCGCGGGCTTCTTCAGCAAGGATTCGATCCTGTTGAGTGCTTTTCAAAACGAAAACGGCGGACGTAGCGCCGGATACGCTCTTTATGGGTTCGGCCTTGCCACCGCACTGCTGACGTCGTTCTACATGTTCCGGCTGATCTTCCTCACGTTTCATGGCAAGCGGCGCTACGACGAACATAAAGTTCACGTGCATGAATCGCCGAGAACTATGCTCGTACCGCTAATGATTCTCGCGGTGCTTTCGATCATCGGCGGGTGGCTTGCCGCGCCGGCGATGCTGGGTGCGGGGCCGGATTACTTCACAAAGTTTCTGCAGCCGGTTTTTGGCGGGTCCGAAGCAGCCGGTCCTGAAGGGGAGGTGCGCGCACTGGAACTCACGTTGGCGGGTATCGCGGTGATCACCGCGCTGATCGGCGTCACGGCGGCGTTTTGGCTTTATCTGAAGGGGTCGGGCAAGGCCGACAGCCTCGCCAAGTCCATGTGGGGCGCATACGCCACGCTCTTGAACAAATATTACGTGGACGAGTTCTACGCCGCGATGATCGTCAAGCCGCTGCTTTGGATTTCGACAAATGTGCTCTGGAAGACCGCCGATGTGGCGGGTATCGACGGAGCGGTGAATGGAATCGCAGCAGGAACTACGGCTATCGGCGACGGCGTTCGCCACACGCAATCCGGGAACACGCGCAGCTACGCGGTGTGGGTGGTCGTGGGAGCGCTGGTGGTGATGGCGGTCATCTTCTTCTGGCCGTTCGGCGGAAAACCGGTTCTCGGGATGTTGCGCTGATGCTGCCCGGCGGACATTTGCTTTCCGTGCTGATCTTCTTCCCTGCCGTGGGAGCACTGGCGCTCTTGCTGCTGCGCGGCGACGATCACAAATTCATCCGGATTATCGCGCTGATCGTTTCCCTGGCCGAATTTCTTTTCTCGCTCTTGGTGATTCCGAAGGTGCCGATCGGCGCCGCCGGATATCACCTTGAAGAATTCGCCAAATGGATCAGCCAGCCGCCGATCAATTACCACCTGGGCGTTGATGGAATCAGTTTGTTCCTCGTCATTCTGACGACATTCCTGACGCCAATCTCCGTTCTGGCGTCGTGGAAAAGCATCGAGCACCGCGTCAAAGAATTTTTCGTGATGCTGCTGATGCTGGAAGTCGGCGTCGTGGGCGTGTTCCTCTCGCTGGATCTTTTCCTCTTCTTTCTCTTCTGGGAAGTGATGTTGATTCCGATGGCCCTGCTGATCGGCATTTGGGGCCACGAGCGCCGCGTCTACGCCGCAGTCAAATTCATCCTCTATACCATGGCGGGCTCGATCTTCATGCTGATCGGCATCATCTGGCTGTACAACGCGACGGGCGTTGCGACGAACTGGACAGCCGCAACCTTTGATCTGCCGACAATTCAGCTGATGCTACAAAACGGCAGCATCGTGCTCGATCAGCGGACCGAGATGCTGCTCTTCCTAGCCTTCTTTGTCGCGTTTGCGATCAAGGTGCCCCTCTTCCCACTGCACACATGGCTGCCGGACGCACACGTGGAAGCGCCGACAGCTGGTTCGGTAATGCTGGCGGGCGTGCTACTGAAGATGGGCACGTACGGAATGATTCGCTTCTGCCTGCCACTCTTCCCCGGAGCCTCGCACCGCGCCGCGGGCTGGGTGGCCGCGCTGGCGATCATCGGCATTATTTACGGCGCGCTGGTAGCGATGGTGCAGCCGAACCTGAAGAAACTGGTCGCGTACTCGTCGGTCAGCCACTTGGGCTTCGTGGTGCTCGGCATTTTCGCGTTTCATAACATTTCTATGCAGGGCGCGGTTTACCAGATGCTGGCGCACGGTATCTCCACGGGCGCGCTCTTCCTGCTCGTGGGCATGCTCTACCACCGGCGGCACACGTTTGAAATCAGCGAGTATGGCGGCTTGGCCACGCCGATGCCGAAGCTGGCGGCGTTCTTCCTGTTTGTCGCACTCTCATCGCTGGGCCTGCCGATGCTCAATGGCTTCGTCGGTGAATTCCTGGTCCTGCTCGGCACGTACCAGCGGCACTGGCAATGGGCTTCGTGGGCCGCACTCGGCGTGATTCTTTCCGCCTGCTACCTGCTGTGGTCGTATCAACGGGTGTTCTTCGGCGAAATCACCCGGGAGAAGAACCGTACGCTCCCCGATATATCAGCGCGCGAGAGGTGGATTCTGGTCACCATGGCGGTCGTCACGCTTTGGATGGGCATTGGCTCGACGTTCATCACGGCCCGGACGGCTGCTGCCGCGCAATCCGTGGTTGACGAAGTTGAACCACAGCGGCCGTATGAAGCCGCGGCGCCGAACGGCTTCACGCCGCATGCAAAACGCGATTCGTCAAGCGCGGCAAAGGCCATCTCAAGTGAAAGGCTGGGATCCCGCTAAATGCTTCCCCGCACCATAGACATTTATCGCGTGCTTCCGGAAATGGTGTGGTGCTGCTTCGGCGTGATGGTGATGCTGATGCAGCCGTTCGTGCGCAGCCGCCACTTTTTTACGTTGCTTGCGCTGATCGGCACGCTGGCAGGGACGGCTGCGTCCGTCACTGCGGCAATGCATGCGGGGCCGGGCTTCGGCGGGCTGGTGCAGTCCGATTCCTTCAGTTTCTTCTTCCGGCTGCTCGTGGGCACGGTAGCGTTTCTGGTGGTGCTGGCGGCGGGGCCATACCTCGAGCGAGAACGGCTTCCTTTTGCGGAATTTTACGCGCTGCTGCTTTTTGCCACGGCGGGAATGGGCGTGCTTGCTTCGGCACAGGAGCTGCTCACGGCATTCATCGGCCTGGAGATGAGTTCGATTTCGAGCTACATCCTGGCGGGATACCGCCGCGATTCGCTGAAGTCCTCTGAATCGGCGATGAAGTATTTCCTGCTGGGCTCGTTTGCTACGGCGTTTTTCCTCTACGGCATTGCGCTGGTGTACGGCTCGAGCGGAACGACGATGCTGACCAAGATGGGTTCCGAGGAGCTCCTCCACAGCACGCTTTTCGAGCTTGGACTGGCCATGATCCTGATCGGGCTGGGCTTCAAGGTGGCCGCGGCGCCGTTCCAGGTGTGGACGCCGGACGTGTATGAGGGCGCGCCAACGCCGGTCACTGCCCTCTTTTCCGCGGGACCGAAGGCCGCGGCCTTTGCCTTGCTGCTGCGCATCTTTGCGACGGTTCCCGCCGCCACGCACTTCTGGTTCTGGGCCTTCTGGGGGCTCGCGGCACTTACGATGTTCGCCGGTAATCTGGGTGCGCTGGTGCAGACGAACGTCAAGCGGCTTCTGGCGTACAGCTCCATTGCGCACGCGGGCTATATTTTGGTGGCTTTTGCGGCGGTTACTTCCATGGCGCGGGGTGGATCGGCGGAAGCAGCGCCCGCCTATGCCGCGGTGCTTTTTTATTTGCTCAGCTACGCGCTGGTAAAGCTGGGGGCGTTCACGATCGTTTCGCAACTGGGCGGCACGGGCGAAAAACATCTTTCGCTGGACGACTACGCGGGCCTTTCCCAGCGGCAGCCGTTCGTGGCGGCGGCGCTGAGCGTCTACCTGCTTTCGCTCCTCGGGTTGCCGGTTACGGCGGGATTTTTCGGCAAGTTCTACATCTTCAAGGCGGCGGTGAACTCGCACCTGTTGTGGCTCGCGGTGCTGATGGCGGTTAACAGCGTGATCGGCGCTTACTACTACCTGCGCGTCATCGTGGTGATGTACATGCGCGAGTCAAGCGCGGAGGCGAAATCTGCCGCTCCTGTGGTGGGATTCCCGCTCACAGTGAATTTTGTTTTGGCCTTCACGGTGGCGGGCACGCTGTACTTCGGACTATTTCCCAACCAGGTGCTGAACTTCATTCTTCAACCCACGCTTCTCGGGCACTGATATCGCAATCCAAAAAAGAAGGGCCGACTGAAGTCCGCCCCTGCATCATGCACGCATCGTGCCATTGGTAAGATGAGTGTTGAATTCTTGCTTCTCCTCTTCTTCTGAAAACGAAACGGCCCGAGGCAATTGCCCCAGGCCGCGGTATTCGAAGAATGGTCAAACTTAAAACTTGAAGTAAAGGAGGATCCCCAACACGAAGGTGAAGAGTGAGAGCGTCTCGACGAAGACGAGACCCAGAAGCATCGCTGCGCGGATGTTTCCCGCAGCTCCAGGGTTGCGGGCGATACCCTCGCAAGCCGCCGAAGCGATGCGGCCTTGGCCGAGCGCGCCGCCAAACGCAGCGATGGCCAGACCAAAACCGACGGCGAGGGCAAGCGTCGTGGTATTAACAGGGGCCTTCTCAGCCGCTCCACCCTGCGCGAACGCGGACGGCGCGATCGCAAGGATGGCAATGAGAGCTACAAACAGTACTGCTGCTTTTTTCATAACTTCCTCCTCATGAAATTGCCGCCAGGAGGTGGTTCCCGGACACCGTGCAGCCGGGCTCACACTGGACAGCGACAAAAAACTTTCTTGCAGCCTTAGTGCTCTTCGGCCGTGGCCATGCCGATATACACCGACGGCAGAATGGTGAAAACATACGCCTGAATAATCGAAACAAAGATGTGCAGGCCGATGAAGGCTAAGGGCAGAACGGCAGGAAAAACACCCAGGATGACCCCCACTAGGGGCGTCTTGCTCCATCCCCAGACGGCGGGTCCGGCAAGCAGGCTGAGAAAAATGCCGTAAATCATGTCGCTGGCAAAAATGTTGGCCCAAAGACGGACAGTGAGAGAGAGCAGGCGCGCCGTGGTGCTTATGATTTCCACGGGAAAAATCAGCGGGGAGAGCCACCAGACCGGCCCGGCGAAGTGTCTCAAGTATCCGCCGATACCATGATGGCGGATGCCTTGCCAGTTGAAATACAAAAAGGTGAGGATGGCGCAAGCCAGGGGAACGCTTACATTTCCGGTCGGCGAGGCAAAGAACGGAAAGACGCCGAGCAAATTGCTCAGAATCACGAAAATCGAAATCGCCCCGACAAACGCGATGTATTGTGGAGCGTGATGACCGGTATTCTCCTCGAGCAGGTCACGGATGCCGATGCCAAGCGGATTGGTGAGGAACATCTCAGCAACTTGTTGGGTGGCGCCGGGCTTTTCGATCGACAAGCGGGAACGAAGAAAGAGCGCGACAAGCGTCCCGATCAGCAGTACGACCAAACCCATCACGACGTGCTGCGGAATAGGCAATTCGGGATTCTCAGGCGTGATGTGCAGCGCGTGGAGCAGGGGCAGAACCAGCGGCCCCAGAAGATGATTGACCAGCCTGGTTATGCCTAGTACGTGTTCTTCCATTCTCTAGTCCACGGGACGCAGAATTTCCCACACACTAGCCGCGATCGTCGCGGCTGCTAAAGCGCACAAACCCACAACCATGCTGCCAAGGGGAACGTGTAGATATTTAAAAATAACATAGACCGCGAGGGCGAGCAACCCGTAGCGAAGAATGGCGGTGAAGTAGGTGGCGAGGGGGACGTGCGGTTTTTCAGGGCCCTGTTGGGCCTCGGAAGCAAGCACTAAGGCATCGAGCCCACGCTTCAGCAAGCGGAAATTGAGCCACGCCAAGACCGTGCCAATCGCAAGACCAGTGGCCCAGGGCCGTTGGTGCTCTAGCGCTAGAATGGCGGCGGCTGCGAAACCAAATAGGAGTGTCAGCCAGGCGATTCGCTGCTCGGTCGCTGCGCCGGCAACTTCTTCAGGCACCTTGGCTATCCTTGCTGTTGCCGGACAGGCGGCGTAGAACTTCGCGGATGCCGGCGTAGAAGCCAAAACCACCGAAGACCAACATCAGCCACGGCTTCGTATGGATCCAGTGGTCGAGTAAATAGCCGAGAAGCCCGCCCACGACAACGGCCGAGACGAGCACGAAGGGCAATTCCATGGCAATCGCAGCCTGGTTGGAGACCTCTTTCGCTTTCTCCGTTACAGGAGAGGGCGATTCAGAGTTCTCCGGCTTATTGTCCGAAGGCATATTGAGCGAACCGCGTGAACGGCTCAGGATACAACCCGGCGGCGAGCGTGACAAACACGGCGACGCCGAGGGCCACGGCCTGCGCGCTCGTCATGGATGGACGCGGCGCTTCGCCCGGCTGCTTGAGCCAGGCGTGCACGACGATGCGGAAGTAATAGTAGAGCGCGGGGACGATATACAACACGGCGAAGACCGCGAGCACCGGATGGTGCGTTTCGATCAGCGAAAGAAAGATGAAATACTTGCCCATAAAACCGGCCGTGGGTGGGATCCCTGCAAGCGAAAGCATGAAGATTAGAAGCAGCAACGCCGCGGCGGGACTGCGCTGGTACAAGCCGTTCAGGTCCTCAAGTTCCTCGCCGATGAGCCCTTTCTGGCGAAGCACGATGATGACCGCAAACGCTCCCGCGGTCATGAACACGTAAGCGAACAAGTAGAATGAGATTCCAGTCAAAGCGGTCCCGTTCCCGGCAACGAGACCGAGCAGGATGTAGCCCACGTGCGAAATCGAGGAATACGCCAGAAGGCGCTTGACGTTGGTCTGCGTCAGCGCGGCGAGATTGCCCCAGGTAAGCGACGCCACGGCCACGCCCGCGATGAGATACATCCATTGTTCCTGCGAAACTTTTTGCGAAGGAGAAAAGACGGAGAGGAATAATCGCAGCAGCAATGCAAAGCTTGCCGTCTTGGATGCCACACTGACATAAGCAGCAATCGGCGTTGGCGCGCCTTCGTAAACATCCGGCGCCCACTGATGAAACGGCACGGCCGCGACTTTGAAAAACAACCCGACCGCAACCAGAACGAAGGCGAGGACCGGAAGAAGCTGCAGAACGAAGGGATCGAAGTTCAGCGCTAAGGGGAGATTCCTCTGCAACAGCAGCCGCATCTGTTCGCCTTGCACGCCAGGGAGATGGCTGAGTGCAACGGCGTGCACCAATTTGTCGCGCTGCGCCAGTGCGCCGGTGATGGCGCCGATGTTCGTAGCACCGCTGAGCCCGTACAAAATCGAAAAACCGTAGGCCAGGATCCCGGAGCTGAACGCACCGAGCAGGACATATTTCAAAGCGGCCTCATTCGAACGCTTGTCGCGGCGCAAGAAACCGGTCAGCACGTAAAAACTGAGGGCCATGGTTTCCAGGCCGAGGAACATCACGATCAGGTCTATGCCGGAGGCCATGAGCATCATTCCGACGCAGGCAAACAGCAGAAGCGCGTAGTATTCGCCTTCTTGCTCCTGTTCGATCTCCAGGTATTGCACGGACAGTAGAATCACGAGCGCGGTGGCTGCGAGGAAGAGCGTTGCGAAGAAAAGGAAGAACGGATCGACCAAGACCGCATCGTGAAATCCGGCGAAATCACCCCGTGCCACGACCGCTCCGCGGAGCTTCCAGATCGTGAAAGCGCTGAAAATAGTTCCCGCAAGCGCCAGCCCGGCATTCCAGAATTTTTCTTTCCGCTCGATCCAGAAATCGATTAGCAGTATCCCCAGTCCGAAGAGGACAAGCTCCATCTCCGGAAGGATGGCGGCGCCGTCGCCCTGGAGATAACTTCGAATCGCGTTGATGAACGGGATGTTCATTCGGGCGGGTTATTTCGTCTCCGCCGCAGCGGCGTGGAGTTCCGCCGGAGGCAATTTTTCGCGTTCCGCTTGATAGAAATTTGGATTCACCTGCTCGACAATTCTTTGCACGGGCTTTTCGATGAGGGCGAAGAACGGCTTCGGATAGATGCCGATCCAGAACGCCAGGATCACGAGCGGCACGAGCGTGGCGTATTCGCGCAGATTCAAGTCCGGCAAATCTTCGTTGGCAAACTGCGTGACCGGGCCGAACATCACGCGCTGGTACAGCCACAGCAGGTACGCCGCGCCCAGCACAACGCCCAGCGAGCCCCAGGCGGCCCAGGCCTTGCTCACTTGAAACGCGCCCTGCAAAATCGTGAACTCTCCGATGAACCCGTTCAGCAGCGGCATTCCCAATGAGCTGAGGCTTACGATCAAATAGATCGCGGCGAAATTCGGCATGGGCGTCGCCAGGCCGCCGAACTCCGAAATCATGCGCGTGTGACGCCGCTCGTAAAGTACGCCCACAATCAAGAACAGCGCGCCGGTGGAGATGCCGTGGTTGATCTGCTGGAGCACACTGCCCGCCAGGCCATTCGGCGTAAGCGCGAAAATTCCCAGCGTGCAGAAACCAAGATGGCTGACCGAGCTGTAGGCGATCAACCGCTTCATGTCCTTCTGCATGAGGCAAACGAGAGCGCCGTAAATGATGCCGATCAAGGAGAGCACGATGACGATGTGAATGATTCGCGCGCGCATGACGGCGTCCGCGGGCAGCAGCGGGAGCGAGAAGCGGATGAAACCGTACGTGCCCATCTTCAGCAAGACCCCCGCCAGAATCACAGAGCCCGCGGTGGGAGCTTCCGTGTGCGCGTCGGGGAGCCAGGTGTGGAACGGGAACATCGGGACCTTGATGGCAAACGCGAAGAAGAAGCCCCAGAAGAGCCACACCTTCAGTGGATCGGAAAAGTCGTGGGCGGCGGCCAGCAGCGTCGGAACATCGAAGGTGCGCGTCCCGCCAGCAGGCACAGGCGCGTAGAAGTACAGCGCCAGGATCGCCAGCAGCATGACCACCGATCCGGCCAGCGTGTACAGGAAAAACTTGATGGCTGCGTAGAGGCGCCGGTCGCTTCCCCACACACCGATCAGGAAGTACATCGGGACGAGCATCACTTCCCAAAACACATAAAAAAGGAAGAAATCCAGGGAAACGAAAACGCCGATCATCCCGCTCTGCAGCAGGAGGAGCAGAATGTAATACTCCTTGGTCCGCTGATGAATCGCGCTCCACGACGAGAGAATGGCGATCATCCCGAGAAACGTGGTGAGCATGACGAGCAAGAGGCTGATTCCGTCGATGCCCAGATGATATCGAGCGCCGATCGAGGGGATCCACTCGGCGGATTCTTCGAAGGAAAAGGGCTTCTCCCCGGGATTCCACCAGCGAAGCAGCGCTAGCGAAACAAGAAAACCAAGAGCGCCAAATACGTTTCCAGCGATCTTATGCGCGTTCTCCATCTCGCGAGGAATGAAGAGCAGCACCAGGGCGCCCAGAAGCGGCGTGAACAGAACCACGCTCAAGATGTGATGTGCAAGAAAGTCCATTCTCATCGCCTCTCAGCGCACGCCGCGCAGCAGAACCTGCATATGGTGCCCGTAATACGCCAGAAGAATTACCAGTCCTGCCAAAATCAGCATCGCGTAGCTGGAAAAGACTCCCGTTTGCATCAGCCGCACCGGATAACTGAAAAGCTGCATCAGCTTCGCGCTGAAATTCAGCAGCCCATCGATGATCCACTTGTCCCACCACATCGATAGAGTTGAGCCCAAGCGCGCCAGCCAGCCCGCGCCGTTTACGCCCACCCCGTCGATCACGTTTGCATCGAAGCGGCCAAGCAGCGTTCCGAGGTCTTTGGTGCGCTCCACGATCGCCGCGTCATAAATCTCGTCCACGTAATACTTATGCAGGAGCAAATGATAGAGTCTCGGCCACTTTCCGGCGACCAATTCCGGCGCGATTCTTTTTGTCCGGTAGAACTGGTACGCCAGCCAGATTCCGGCGCCGGCAATCGACAGGGACGCCAGCATCAGGAAATACTCCTTTGCCAGAGCGTGATGCGCGATCTTAACCGCTCCCGTCTCAGGCACAACGCCGGTCAAGACAGGCTCGAGAAACCGCTCGAAACGGTTCTCTCCTCCCAGCGAGCCCGGCCATCCAACCCACCCGCCTATCAAAGAAAGTCCGGCGAGAATAATGAGTGGAACGGTCATCGCTGGCGGCGACTCGTGGATATGTTTCTCAACGTGCTCGTCGGCGCGGGAGTAGCCGAAGAATGCAAGGAAGAGCAGCCGAAACATGTAAAAAGCCGTCATTCCCGCAGTAATAAAGCCCACAAACCACAAAGAAAAATACCGGTCGAATGCTTGGCCGAGGATTTCATCTTTGCTGAAGAATCCGGCGAACGGAAAAATTCCCGCAATCGCCAGCGTCGCGACCGCAAACGTCTTCGCGGTGATCGGAATCTTGTTCCACAAACCGCCCATCTTTTGCAGATCCTGTTCCCCGGACATCGCGTGAATCACACTGCCCGCGCCGAGGAACAGTAGCGCCTTGAAGAAGGCATGGGTCATCAGATGAAAAATTCCCGCCGCGAACGCGCCTGCGCCCAGCGCGAGAAACATGTACCCGAGCTGGCTGATCGTCGAATACGCCAGCACCTTCTTGATGTCGTTCTGCACCAGGGCTATGGACGCCGCAAAAATCGCGGTGACAGCGCCCACGACCGCGACCACGTCCATCGCAAACGGCGCGAGTTGGTAGACGGCGTTCATGCGCGCGACCATGTAAACGCCCGCGGTCACCATCGTGGCTGCATGAATCAGCGCACTCACGGGGGTCGGGCCTTCCATAGCGTCCGGGAGCCAAACGTACAGGGGAATCTGCGCCGATTTCCCCGCCGCTCCGACAAACAGCAACAGAGCGATGCCGGTCAGCACCGGCGCGCCATAGGCCAATGCGTGTGCGTCCACAGCTGCCTTGAGCGCCTGTAGAATTCCTGAAGCGCCCTCCGCGTCCGGCAGACCCTGGGAGGTAAACCGGATGGTGCCCAACGTCAGTGCGGTCAGGAGAATCCCGAGGATAAAGCCCGCATCCCCGATGCGATTCACGATGAACGCCTTTTTCCCCGCATCGGATGCCGACTTTTTCAAGAAATAGAAACCGATCAGCAAGTAGCTGCACAGCCCGACGCCTTCCCAACCCACGAACATGAGCAGCATATTGTTCGCCAGGACCAGCGTCAGCATGGCGAACATGAAGAGATTCATGTAGCCGAAGAAGCGGTAGTACCCGCCTTCGTGCCCCATGTACCCGACGGAGTAGACATGAATCAGGAAGCCGACACCGGTGACGACCAGCACCATGACACAGGAAAGCGGATCGAAAAGGAATCCCCAGTCCGCCACAAACGGTATGACGTGTCCGCCGGTCATCTGCATCGGCCCGGGCGTCAGCCATTCGAATAAGATTTGTTGGGCGACGCGATGCTCCGGATCTGCGGCCAGCAATTGAAACACCGCACCCGCGGCGTAGACGAAAGACAATGCCACGCTTCCGACACAAAGCACGCTGACGCCGGCATTCGGGAGCCGCCTGCCAAAGAAAAGCATCAGCGCCGCGGTCGCCAGCGGAAACAGCGGGATGAGCCAAAGATGACCGAGAAAGTAGCCCGTGGGCGTCATGCCGGCTTCATTTCTTCATTCCTGTCGTCACGCTACCACTTCAACAAATCCATTTCGTCCGCCAACACCGTTTCGCGGTTCCGGAAAAAGGCGATGATGATCCCGAGCCCCACCGCAGCCTCCGCAGCCGCATCGGCAATGACGAAGAGCGCAAAGACCTGCCCCGCCACATCACCGTACAAACGGGAAAATGCCACCAGGTTGATGTTCACGGCATTCAGAATCAGCTCGATGGACATGAGCACGACGATCACGTTGCGCCGCGTGACGACTCCGATCACGCCGATGATGAAGAGCACCAGGCTTAGGAACAGGTAATGTTCTATCGGAAGCATCGCTGCGTTACGCCCTTTTCTTGGCCATTACCACGGCGCCGATCATGGCCACCAGCAACAAAACAGATGCAATCTCAAATGGCAATAGATACGAGTCGAACAGGCTTTTTGCCACCGCTTCGGAATTGAGCGGCAACCGATTCGCGGCCACCGCCGTCAGCACCGGCAACCCCTGCCCGGGCATTTTCCCGGAGGTCCAGAACATCACGCCGACCTGGCCGGCCAGCGCCAGCGCGACGATGAGCGCCACCCACTTCTGCCGCGCGAATTGGATCTGTTGCAGCGCCACGTCCAAATTGACCAGCATGATCACGAAAACGAAGAGCACCATGATCCCGCCAACGTAAAGAATGATCTGGACGATAAACAAAAACTCCGCGCGCAACTGCAAGAAAATCCCCGCGGTCGCGAGCAGCGCGGTGATCAGAAAGATGGCGCTGTGGACTACGTTCCGCCGCGTCACCATGAGCGCCGCGCTCGCCACGGCAATGCCCGCAAAGAAATAAAATAGGACTCTATCCAGCATAAAAATCCGAAGCGGCCGTTTGCTCCTGCCGCGCGTCGTGCTGTTTCTCGATAGCTAGAATAAGAAACGCGGCCACCAGCGCCAGGATGGCCGCGGGAGTCGTAACCAGAAGCAGTCCCCAGCCATGCAAGTGAAAGTAGGCTCCGACGATCAAGGCCACGCCCACCAGCAAAACGTTGATGATGGACAGCGGTATCAGGAAATGCCACCCCAGGCGCATCAACTGGTCAAAGCGGTACCGCGGTATCGTGAATCGCAGCCACATGAAAAAATAGATGTACAGGCTCACTTTGAAAATAAACCAGAAGCCGCCGTGAATTCCGGCGTAGAACGGCTTGACTGCTTCTGTAAGCGATGGCTTGAGTATTGGTACGGCGATGGGGGCGAAAAGAACCATCGCTACAGCCAAACAGAGCAAGCCAACCAAGACCATGAAGATTTTTTGTACCGTGACTGGCTGCTTAGGGACACGAACGAAGCAGTAGACCCCGACGAGCATCATCAAGAGCACCGGAATAAAATCCAAAAAATCTAACCATGGAACGCCGGCGAAGGGCCGGAGCCAGCCGCCGAGAAACAAAGTTGTTGCCACGGAAGCCACCACGATCATGTTCGTGTATTCCGCGAGAAAATAGAGCGACCAGCGGAATCCGCTGAACTCCGTCATGTACCCGGCGACGAGTTCGGACTCGGCTTCCGGCAAATCGAACGGCGCACGGTTGGTCTCTGCAATAGAAGCGACCAGGTAGGTAAAAAAGGCCACCGGCGCCAGCAGCACGAACCAAATGCCTTCTTTGCTCTGCGCTTCCACGATCGATTTGATATTCAGCGTGCCCGTGAATAAAAGCGCGCTCACCAGCGCCATCCCCGCGGCGGTCTCGTAACTCACCAACTGCGCCGAACTGCGCAGCGCTCCCATCAGCGAATAGTGGCTGTTCGAAGCCCAGCCTCCCAGCACGATGCCAAATATTCCCAGCGCGCTGATGCCCACAACGAAGAGAATGCCAATGTTAATGTCCTGCGCGATCTGAAATGCCGGTCCAATCGCCAGGCCAGCCAGTGAAAGCAGTCCCGCGCCAACGGAAAGCACCGGCGCGAGCCAGAAGACGAGTTTGTCCGCGTTTTCCGGGATGATGTCTTCTTTGATGAGCAGTTTCACCGCGTCCGCGATCGGCTGCAGCAGGCCATGCGGCCCCACGCGCATGGGTCCAAGCCGTGCCTGCATGTCCGCCATGATTTTGCGTTCCACCAGCACGATGTAGCCGACGATCAGCGGCAGAATCGCGACGATGGCCACGCCACAGAGCAGCGGGGCCCAGTACACCTTCAGGAATTCAAGCGTTGCCTGGAACGCGACATTCATCAGCGGTCCACTTCCCCCAGCACGATATCAATCGTCCCGATGATGGCCACCACATCGGCCACCAGGTGCCCCCGCACCATGCGATCGAACGCCTGCAAATTTATGAAGGAAGGAGGCCGGATGTGCACGCGATAGGGCATGACCGAGCCGTCGCTCACGATGTAGTAGCCGATTTCGCCCTTCGGCGCTTCAATCGCATGATAAACCTCACCCGGCGGCGGCTTCAGCACCTTCCCCACTTTCGCCATAATCGGCCCGCTGGGAATATTCTCGATGGCTTGCAGGCAAATCAGCCGCGATTGCCGCATCTCCTCCATTCGAACCAGATAGCGATCGTAGGTGTCTCCGGTTGTGCCGACGGGAATTTCGAATTTGTATTGATCGTACGCCGCGTAAGGCGCGGCCTTGCGGATGTCCCATTTCACGCCGCTGGCCCGGAGCACCGGCCCGGTCACACCGAAGGCGATGGCATCTTCCGCGGTCAGAATTCCCACGCCTTTCGTGCGCCCGATCCAGATGCGGTTTTGCGTGAGCAATGTCTCGTATTCCACGATGCGCGATTCAAAATCCTTGCAGAACCGCTCAACGTCCTTCTCCAGAGTGTCGTAGGCCTCGTATTGCAGCCCGCCGATCCGGAACGCATGCGTCGTCAAGCGCGCCCCGCAGTACTTTTCAAAAATCTTCAGAATTTCTTCGCGCTCGCGGAAGCAATAGAAGAGCGGAGTCAGCGCGCCAATGTCCAAAGCATGCGTTCCGAGCCACAGGAGGTGGCTGGCGATTCTCTGCAGCTCCGTCAAGATGGTTCGAATCACGCGCGCCCGCAGCGGAGCTTCCACCACCAGCAATTTTTCCACGGCCTCGCAATACCCCAGGCCGCTGCTCACCGCTGCGACATAGTCCATGCGGTCGACGTAGGGAGCAAACTGCTGATACGTGCGATTCTCCGCGATTTTTTCCACGCCCCGGTGTAAATATCCGATGATGCACTCCGAGCCAATCACCCGCTCGCCGTCGAGCTTCAATTTGACGCGCAACACGCCGTGCGTGGACGGATGCTGCGGCCCCATGTTGATGACCAGTTCGTCCGCGCCCAACAGGGTCTTGCTATCGTTTGTGGTATCGATGCTCAGGGTCGTCTTTCCTCTGCGGCTAAAACCGCCTTACTGACCGCTCTCAATTCCAAGATTTTCCCGCACCCAGGCCGTGTCCTGCTGCAAGATGTCATAGTCTTTCCGCAGCGGATAGCCTTGCCACTCGTCCGGCAACAGAATGCGTTTCAAATTTGGGTGCCCGGAAAATACAATTCCGAACATGTCAAATACTTCTCGCTCCTGCCAATTCGCCGTGGGCCAAACGCTCACGACGCTCGGCACTTCTTCAGCGTCTGCGGCCCAAACTTTCAGCCTTAGCCGTTCGTTCTTTGAGAAGGAGTACAAATTGAGAACCACGTCAAAGCGCTTCTCACGCTTCGGCCAATCCACCGCCGTTAAGTCGGCGAGCATGTCGAATTTTTCTTCCTCGCGCAGGTGCAGCGCAATCTCCATCAACCGGGCACGATCAACCGTCAGAATGGCCTGCTTGCGATCCTCCATCGCTTCCAGAAGCGCTGCACCGAACTTGGCGCGAAATCGTGCGACGAATTCGTTGTCGAGCGGAGTCTGCAGCACCACGGGCGGTTTTGGAGGGGCGGGTGCCGCCGCTTTCGGAGGAGCAGCGGGCGCGCTCGCGTCCGCAGGTTTGCCAGGAGGAGTTGACACCGCGGGTGTACTGCTTGCGGGCTTATCGCCCGTGGGGACTTGAGGCGGTTTAGGTTCCTTGGGCTCGTCAGCCATGGACCCGGGGTGCGACAGGCTGCGGTCAACAGCTACCGTTCACAATCTGCAACAGAGGAGCAGCCGAAAATTCAAACGCCGCGTTTCTAACACACGCTGCAAACCGAGTCAATCAGAACCACTTGCGCACGGGATGATGGGGTTTGGGGAGAGGTGAAGAACTACGGCTCACGCCCACTCAAGAGCACCCTTTTTGTATAGCCACAAATACCCGACGAGCAGGATCCCGAGGAATGCCATCATCGAAACCAGAGCGAACAGCCCTTGGTGCGCCGCGACCCAACCCTTGTACAGAATCGCCCAAGGAATGAGGAACATCGTTTCCACATCGAAAATCACGAACAGCATGGCCACAATAAAGAACCGCACCGAATACCGCCCGCGCGCATCGCTCTCCGGAGGGATCCCGCACTCATAGGGCTTGAGCTTCGCGCCGAACGAGGTGGATGCCGGCCGAATGAACTTTGCCAGGACCAGTGTGACGGCGGGAAACGCGATTACCAACACGGCGTAAATCAACACAGGAATGTACGCGCTCTGCATCACTCCCTCACACGCAGCATCGTACCACCGATGTCAATCCCGGGGCCTGCTTACTTCTCAAACAGCAGCTCTCCCGCGCGGCTGGTGGCCTTCACAACCGCCTTGATGAGCGTCACGCGGAGCTTGCCTTCTTCCAGCTCCATAATTCCATCGATGGTGCATCCTGCGGGCGTCGTCACGGCGTCCTTCAGCAGCGCGGGATGATCGCCCGTTTCCAAAACCACACTGGCCGCGCCCTTCATGGTCTGCGCCGCGAGCAACGTCGCGACATCGCGCGGGAGACCTACCTTGACGCCAGCTTCCGCGAGCGACTCGAGAATAATGTAGGCATACGCCGGGCCGCTCGCTGAAAGCCCGGTCACTGCGTCCATATTTTTCTCGTCTACGACCACCGTGCGCCCGACGGCGTTGAACATGGCGCGCGCGGTCTCCAGGTGTTCCGCCCCCGCATGCGCGCCGCGGCAAATGCCCGTCATTCCGCATCCCACGGCCGAAGGCGTATTGGGCATCGCGCGCACCACGGGGACTTTTCCTCCGAGTCGCTGCTCGATGTAGCTCGTGGGCACCGACGCGGCAACGGAAATGACCAGCGTCTTCTCGTTCAACTCCGGGGCAATCTCTTTCAACACTTCGCCCACTACTTGCGGCTTCACGCCGAGGAGCACGATGTCCGCGCCGTGCACCGCCGTGCGGTTTTCGGTCGTCGCAGACACGCCGAGTTCCTTCGCCAGCGCCGAGGCCTTTTCGGCGTGCTTCACCGTCGCCGTAACGCGCTTCGGGGAGAAGAGCTCCTGCTTCAGATAAGCTCGCAGCAAAATGCCGCCGAGTTTTCCTGTGCCCAGAACAGCTAGTTTCTTGTCCGATAGTTTTTGCGTCATGATCTAAGCATTCTTGACTTGAAACAGCAATCGGTCAACCGAAGAATCTCAAATGACGCCGCCGCGAACTGTTAATCCCGGGGGCACAACTCGATCTCAGTTCAGAAACCGCTCGCTATCGATGAGAAGATAGACCCATGGACTCCGTTCCATCCCTCCCCACTGCCGCCAACGCGGCTGCGAACCGCGCTGCCCCGCCAATGGCTGACAAACGCTCCGCGCTTTACCATTTGATTGCCTTCTTCCTAGCCCCAGTTTACGAGTTATTTCAAGGGTGCCTAGGATCTAATTGATGACCAACGACTTACAGCTTAGATGTTCTATGCCCTAAACCGCGGTTTTTTGAGATTGGAGTCCGAATATTTCGATCAG
>Ga0193733_1000028_pt1 | contig 68845 bp, 60 predicted proteins | sample U1s2metaG_FD_145076 | JGI IMG/M metagenome (GOLD analysis project Ga0193733, IMG submission 145076) | Soil microbial communities from a riparian zone of the East river system, Colorado, United States - U1s2 | ecosystem: Environmental > Terrestrial > Soil > Riparian zone | place: USA: East River...
TTGGCTCTGCATGCGCGCCCGCTTCGCGCAACCGCAACCGAGAGGTTCTGGCAGTGCCTGGTGCCTACAACAAACCAGAATTCGGACCGTGTGCGCCGGTTGCTGCTACCTTACGGACGGATTGGGGGCTGCGCCCGTGCCTTTTCTGGGCGCGGTGGCTGTGATTAAATGTCAAGGCACGGAGGTGCACCCATTCCTAGCGCAGGCCGCCTTCTTGTTGGGACTTCTGGATACTCTTATAAACAGTGGAAGGGGAGTTTTTACCCCGAGAAACTTCCAGACCGTGAAATGCTCTCCTTCTACGCCAAGCAGTTCTCGACGGTCGAAATCAATCACAGTTTCTATCGCATGCCGACAGAGAATTTGCTCCTGCAGTGGGCGAAAACTGTTCCCGAAGGCTTTCGCTTCGCCTTGAAGGCCAACCAGCAAATCACTCACATGCAAAGGCTCCGCAACTGCGAAAGCACTCTGAAACGTTTCCTGGAAGTCGCCAGTGTGCTGAACGATGGCGACCACCTTGGGCCGGTGCTCATCCAGCTGCCCCCCACGTTCAAGTTCGATCGTCCCTTGCTGGAAGACTTTCTTGCTCTTCGCCCGCCTGCGTTCCATTTTGCATTTGAAGTACGTCACGCGTCTTGGTACACCGAGGAAACGTATGCCGTCCTTCGCCAGAATGAGACGGCGCTTTGCCTGTCCGAAACCGACAAACAAACACCTCCAGAGGTGCTCACGACCGGCTTTACCTACGCCCGCCTGCGCCTCGAAAATTACACTCCGACGCAAGTCGCGGTCTGGAAGAAACGCTTCGACGGATGGCTTGGCAAGGGCGTGGATGTGTACGCCTATTTCAAACACGAAGACGCTGGCAAAGCACCCGCGTATGCCCGCCAGCTCGTCGGAAAGACAAACTGACCGCATACTCCCTGGAATCAAGAACGAAAGTCACACTTCTGCGTAATCCGTTTGCCGTTCACCAGTGTTCCCCTTACTTTTTCAACGAGCTGGCGGTTAAAAACTGCACTGTGACTCTAAGACCTATTGGCAATGATAGAGCATTGTCCTCTAGGCCGATCACCGCCTCCAGGATATCGCGGTCGCTCTTGTCAGATGGATCGCCTGTCGAGATGCTCTTCCTACCCATCATCGCAGATATTCTCACGACCGAGCCGTTCAGCCTCTTTCCGTCAAGAGCGTCTGCCTGGATAACTACCTTCTGTCCGATCGACACTCTATCTACATCACTTTCGTCTATCTCCGCCTTGATGTGCCGAGAGGAAGTATCCGCGAGACTGAACAATGTGCGGGGAGTGACTGTGCTAAAGGACTCGCCGCGTCTGGCATAGACTCTCAAGACGGTTCCGTCGATCGGAGCAAGGATGGAGCACTTCCCGATACGTTCCTGGACCGTTCGAGCGCGACCCTCCGCCGCGAGCACCTCTGCATCAGCTAGCGCCCTGTCCTCCTGCAACGGAGGCGCGGCGAGTAACTCCTCGGTTCGAACAGCGGCTCGCAGGTTAGCATCTGCGACCCCTAGATCACGGGCAGCTTGTTCATAAGAGGCCCGGGAGACCTGCTCCCTTTGATAAAGAGCTCGCTGCATGTCCGATCGCGACTTGGCCTCTTCAAATGTCGCGCGGGCGGCTGCTGTCTTCTCACTCGCTATTTTCTTCTCCTCGTCGCGTGGGCCTCGCAGAATCCGGGTTCTTGTCTGGCGTGCGCCATCGGCTTCGGCTATCGCAGTTTGTAGACTCGCTTGCAATTCATCACAGGCGATCTCGCCAAGTAAGGTCCCTCTTTTTACGAGCTGACCTTCTTTCACGTAGACGGCCTTTACGATGCCGTCCGCAGCGGCTCCTACCTGTGTAGTCTCCGAAGCTCCCTCAACCCTTCCAGGGGAGGCGAATGCAACGGTCGCGGTAGCACTATTGGATGGTATCCCACGAGCTTGTACGGCATTCCTGTTCCGAGTGGTCCCCAAGAACGCGACCCCCACAATGACCAAGACGATCGCGGAGCCACCTATGCCCCATCTACTGCGGGCCGTCATAGATTTTTCTCCTTTTGCTCTACTTGGCCATCGCATAGATTGATTGTGCGATCGGCGAATTCCCGCCATCGCGGATCGTGGGTCACGACAACAACAGTTCTTCCATCATCATCAACTTGACTTCGGAGAATCTGACAGATGTTCCTTCCAGCCTGGGCATCCAGAGATGCAGTCGGCTCATCCGCGAGAAGAATGGGAGGATTGCCGGCCAAAGCCCGCGCAATTGCAACCCGCTGTTTTTCCCCGGGACTGAGTTCGTTGGGCTCTTGATTGAGCTTGTCTCCCAAACCGAATCGAACGAGTAGATCTCTTGCCATTTCCATTCGGCCAGGCAGGGCTGCATCACGAAGTTCAAAACCAAGTGCGACATTGTCAATCGCGGAAAGGGAGTGAAAAAGCCGAAAAGCTTGGAAAACAAAACTGATTTTCTTTTGACGAACAGTTGTCCTCTCCGCTTCACTCAGCCCGTTTACCGCGACACCATCTACGAACACTGTCCCTTCATCGGGCGCCAGCAAACAGCCCAGCAGGGACAATAACGTGGTTTTCCCGCTGCCGGAGGGTCCCATAACTAGCGAAAGCGTGCCACGCTCGAAGAATTGCGAAACGCCCCGCAGTGCACAAACTTGTGCCTCCCGCTTGCCAAACGAGACACTCGCACGTTCAACGCCCAGGAAGTGATTAGGCACGGAACACCCTCCCCGGCTCAACCGTGAGGGCGCTTCGAACTGAAGCGATAGACGCCAGTGCGCACATCGCCAAACTTGGCACGACCATGACTAGAAGCAACCACCACGGAGTGTAGATCCAAGGAATCAGAGATTTTGCATAACCAATGCTTGGAACAACCGCTAGCAGCCCCAGAATGCTGCCGACTGCCCCGCAAATCAGGGCCTGCGTAAGCACAATGCGCGCCACGAAAGCTTGGGATGCTCCGAGAGCTTTCAACGTGGCGTACTCCTCGATGTTTTCCATGGTGTTCGCAAAGATGGTTTGGGATACCACCACCAGACCTATCAGAAACCCCAACAGCGCCGCGGTTAGAATCGCGCCTCCGGCCCCGGTTTTTATCGTCCAGTACGTGCGAGATTTACGCGCAAATTCGTCCCGTGTGAGAACATCGACCTCTGGAAGGCGCTGCTGAAGGTTCTGCTGCACATCCGATGTTGAATATCCTCTGTCGACGCGCAGGAGGACGTACATGGCTTCTTCAGGACCAAACCCCATGTATCGAGTGGCATTTCGGTACGAAGTAAACAGAAAGGGGACACCAAGGAATGCCCCATAACCCTCAATCTGATGCTCGATACTGGCACGGTGCCGGTTTACTTCCACTTCTGCCGGCAGCGCCGTCACTTGAATCAGGTCCCGGTCGCTTACGTCGTAGAGCAACGCATCGGGCGACATCCCTTCGGCTGAACCCGGGACACCGGGAACCGGGAAGCGCTTTCCCACATTGCGATCCGCACCGACCAGAACTACAACCTGTTGCTTTCCGTTTGGTGTGCGGTACACAGCAAAAGCCATGCAAACTCGGCTCGTTTCCAGCACACCTGGTACGCCGGCAGCCATCTCCCGCACCCGACTTTCGATGGGAGTTCCAAACTCAAAGGCCTGGACTCCTCTCGCAGTAATCCAGATGTCGGAGTCGCTGGCATCTATAAGCCTGGATGCTGCCCGCAAAAAGCCGACCAGGAGACTTCCTTGAAAGACCATCAGGAACACCGCAAAAGACACGCCGAGCACGGTTACCGAAAAGCGGGCTCGATCGTGAACGATATTTTGCCAAGCGAGTTTCATAAGAGCTGAACTACCGACAAATCTGGAGAGCGGGGAGTACGTTATGTAATTCTGCGGTCGCGGCTTTTGCGCTGCGTCCGGGCAGCGCTCTCAGTTCATGTTCTCCCAGCACTGACATTTGTTCCCTTACTTAGTTTGCTCGCACGCTTGCCACGTCAGAGCCCCTGCCAATAATGCCGTGGTTCCCTCGGCGGACAGTGGTCTGGAAAAGTAAAATCCTTGGCCATATTTGCATTCCAGTTTTTTCAGCATGGCAACCTGTTGAACTGTCTCTACTCCCTCGGCAACTACATCCAACCGGAGATTATTGGCCATGGGCAAAATGGTCCGCGCAATTTCCATACCTTCTCCTTCGTCCCCCATGCCGCTGATGAAGGAGCGGTCAATCTTCAAGGTGTCGAGGGGAAAACGGTGTAGGTAACTCAATGAAGAATAGCCCGTACCGAAATCATCGATCGCCAGGCGGATTCCCAAGGACTTAATTTGCTGCAACATCTCCACGGCTCCCGAAGGGTCTGCCATCACCGTGCTTTCCGTGATCTCCAGCTTCAAAGCTTCCGGAGGAAGAGCGAGTTCAAGCAGCAACTTTTTAATGTCTTCGACCAGGTTCGGTTGTAGAAATTGCTTGGCCGACAGGTTGACGCTCATTGTTAGAGGGCGGTGGGCAATTGAACTTGCTCTCCACTCGCTGATTTGCCGGCAGGCCTCCCGCAAATTCCACCAGCCCAGCTCACGTATCAGGCCGGTTTCTTCAGCAACGGGGATAAATTCAATCGGTCCGAGCAGTCCGCGAGTTGGATGCTGCCATCGCAACAGGGCCTCAAAGCCGGCAATTTCTCCGGAAGCGAGTGCAACAATCGGTTGATAGAAATTGCGAAATTCTCCCCGATCGAGGGCGTGACGCAGATCCGTCTCCAGCTGCAAGCGAGCCATCACACTGGCTCGCATATCGGCATCGAAAACCTCATAGCGGGCCTTGCCCATAGACTTGGCGCGGTACATTGCCGTGTCGGCATCTCGCAGGATCTCTTCCGGTTGCTCGTAGGCGGAGGTGCTTAAAGCAATTCCGATGCTCACGGAGGTGAACACCTCTTTTCCACCCAAAATGAATGGCGCTACCAAAGCCTTCATCATGCGGTCTGCGGCGCGCTTGGCATCGCTCGGATCTTTAATATCGTCGAGCAGGACTGTAAATTCGTCTCCCCCTAAGCGCGCGACGGTGAAGGTTTCCCCGAGACGCGCGACGGTATCCGTGGACCGCAAACACTTCTCCAACCGATTGGCTACTCCAAGCAGGAGTTGATCCCCAATCAGGTGGCCCATGCTGTCGTTGATCATCTTGAACCCATCAAGGTCCATGAATAAAACGGCAAACATATGGTTTTTGCGGCGCTTCAAATGTTTGATGAGCCGACCTACCCGGTCAATAAACAGCAGCCGATTCGGTAAGCCCGTCAGTGGGTCGGAGACCTTTCCTTCGGTGATGTCGGTCTGTGATCCGGCCATGCGCAAAGTATTTCCGGATGTGTCATGAACGGCGACCCCTCGGCTCAGCATCCAACGAAAGCTTCCATCCTTATGCAGCACGCGGTGTTCACTCTCGAAATGAGGAGTCAAGCCTTTTTGATGGGTGGCAATTTCCTCTTTGACTCGTTCTCGATCCGCGTCATGGATCCGGTCAAACCATTCTTCAGGTCTGTCCCCTATTTCGCCTTCCTGACAGCCCAACATGGCCTTCCAGCGAGGGGAGAAATGCACAATATTGGCCGACAGATTCCAGTCCCAAAGGCCATCATTGGAGCCGCGAGCCGCTAGGGCATAGCGCTCTTCACTTTCCTTCAACGCCTCCTGCGCTCGTTTGTGTGATAACTGCGTACCTATACGCGCCACAGCCACAGGAAAGTCGATCGGTTTCGTCAGGTAGTCGTTAGCCCCCAAGTCCAGCGCCTTGACAATATCGTCGCTCTGGTTCTTTGCGGTCACCATAATTACCGGCAGCTCAATCGCAGAGTAGGCCTCACGCAGCGTTTTCAGAGCGTCAAGGCCACTGACTTCCGGCATTTCGATGTCTAATAGCACCAGATCGGTGCCGTCTTGTTTGACGCGCTGCAGCAATCCGTGCGCGCTCTCGGCCATCGAGATCTCATACCCTTTGCGTACCAGCCGGCGGGCCAGCATGTCCCTGTTCATTTCATTGTCATCTACGATGAGCAACCGGTTCGGTCGCGAGTTCATGATAGTTTCTTCTCGAGCAGCAGATTTTCGATCTTTTCGCTTAGCCGTCCAAAATCGACCGGCTTCGTATCGTAGTCATCGCAACCTGCATCAATGGCCTTCTCCCGATCACTGACCATTGCGTGAGCGGTCAGCGCGATGATCGGAATATGGCGAGTAGACTGATTTGCCTTCAGGAGACGCGTGACTTCCCAGCCGTCCATCGCCGGAAGACTTATGTCCATCAGAACGAGGTCGGGTGCTTCCGAACGCGCCAGCAAAAGTCCCTTCTCGCCATCCTCCGCGGTGACGACACGATAGCCCCTGCGCTGAAGCCGTCTGGATAGCATGTCCCTATTCATTTCATTGTCTTCGACTAGCAAGATTTTCTGCATTCTAGTTTCTCCTGCTCCTGGAGTCTCTGGTTCCGGCTGTCTTGCTGCCTGTTGGGCGGTCTGCTACATAAGATAAGGGGACCGGATTGTCATCCGTGATAGTGGTAGACCGAGTGATCCGGTGCTTTTCTACAAGAACTGCAAGACGGTCCCGGTCGACCGGCTTGATAAGATAGTTGGAAGCGCCTAGGTCCAGACCCATGGCCTCATTGTCAACGATGGTGACCATAATGACCGGAATCTTCGCCAACTTGGAATCGCTCTTGAGCCTATTAAGAACGGTCCATCCATCGCAGTCAGGCATGACCACATCGAGGGTTATAAGTAGCGGATGAACTTGCCTGGCGAGGCGGATTCCTTCTTCTCCATTCGCGGCGGCGACCACGTGGAAATCCAGTTTTGTCAGGAAGCGCGACATCAGATCGCGGACCGACGGGTCATCGTCTATCACCAGAATCGTTTCCAAGCCGGTCTTGGTCTCGGACGATGCCGCCGGAACTTTGCCGGCACTCTCTGGCTGCGCGGATTCGGCTGTCTCGATGACGACTTGAGCGGGCAGCCGGACCGTAAAAACGGCGCCCTGGCCGGGCTCGCTCTCTACCCAGATGCACCCCCTCATCAGTTGAACGAAGCGGTGAGTAATGGCGAGTCCCAGGCCGGTCCCGCCATACTTGCGGGCAATCGAGGCATCCGCCTGGGCAAACTCTTGAAACAAGTTTTCCTTTTGCTTGGCAGAGATGCCGATCCCGGTGTCACGGACCTGGAATTGAATCCAATCTCGATCCTCGACCTTGATTTGCTCCACATTCACGGAGACAGTGCCGCGGTCCGTAAATTTGCACGCATTGCTCAGCAGGTTGAACAGGATCTGCCGGACCTTTGTGATATCAGCCCGCATCATGTTCACGTTGTCGGCCAGATGGACGTGAATTGAGTTGCCGTTCTTTGCCGCCGCGGGCTGCAAGGTCGTGACCATCTCCTCGATCACCTGCGACACTTCAAAGGCCTCTAAGTGCAGCACCATCTTGCCGGCTTCGATCTTCGAGAGGTCCAGCACGTCATTGATCAACGACAACAGATGTTTTCCCGACGCCTGGATTTTCCGGAGGTCCTGAACATTCTCGATCTTGCCTGAGTCCCGGGTTTCCTCCTCCAGCATTTCGCTATATCCGATGATGGCGTTGAGTGGGGTCCGCAACTCGTGGCTCATATTTGCAAGAAATGAGCTCTTCGCGCGATTCGCTTCCTCGGCCGCGTGCTTCGCATTGAGCAGCTCTTCCTGAGTCTGCTTTCGGTGGAAGATTTCTTCCTCTAACTCCTGCGTCCGCGTCTTCAATTCACCGTTAGTGCTCTGCAGTGCGGTATCCCGCTGCTGGATTTCGGACAGCATGGTGTTGAATCCATCGATCAGTCTTCCAATTTCGTCCCCATAGGACTTGACAGCTCGCACCGCGTAGTTCTTGTTTGTGGAAACCATTCTCATGGTGTCTTCTAGGTGCAGAATGGGATTTGAAATCAATCCTTGAAGCCTAGAAGAGACGAAAAATGCGAACAACCCGGACACCAACACGAAAATAATGAGGATGCTTGCGTATCGTCTGGCCCTAATGCTCCACTGGCGCATATTCGACTGCAAAAACAGCGTTCCGACGCGTTCGCCATTCAGGGTCACGTCGTGGAAGACCTCCAGGTATCCTCCCACGTAGCGGTACCCTTGCTCCTGTAAACGGGAAGGAAGGTACGATGGGAGGGTTGTACTACCTCGAAAATAGTGCGCAAATATCTTTCCGTCGGGTCTATATAGGACAGCAGTGACGATGTCTTCTTTGGCGGTGAGCGCTGACAATGTAGCGGTGGCGGCGGGCTCGTCTTTAAATTCCAATGCTCCCGCGCTGTTGTACCCGATAATTTCAGCTTGAGTCATCAGATCCTGAGTCAGCAGGTGGCGAAAGGAAACGAGGTCGTAAATAAGAAAGCTAACGGAGGACAAGATTAGAGCGAGGCTACTCGTTAGCATAGTTATCAGCGTGAGTTTCCGCTTGATGGATAGATTCTGGAGGATCATCCTGGCTTCCTCACCTCTATGCTGGGTTGTTGGACGATTCTCGCCAGGGTAAGCAATCTTGAACTGATGGTCAGCTCTGCTTGGTGCGCCGCCTCGACATTGATCTCGAATCGAACTCTGTTGTCTTCGACGGTGAACCGGATTATGCCGCCACGCTCGGCAAAACCGGGCGTTTCACCAACCGTCAGAATTGGCTGGCCTTTCACAATTTGTACCACTTCATCTATGTGCGCTTTTTCCGATGCGCTCACAAATAGGATCTTGCAGTCCCTCAGTTCTTTGACGTCGCTGCCCCATTTCAGCCGTTTCACGACGAATCCCCGCGCCCCGATTTTCTTATCTTGGACGATTTGATCGATAATCGTTCCGAACGGATCCATTCCCAAAATGCCAATCACAATCGGAGAATCGGGCTGGGCAAAAGCGGTCGCCGGCCATTCCACAAATTTCGCAAAATTGAAAATGAAGCCGGCCTTGATCAGATATTCCGAGGAATCGGACGAGTCCCGCGCCTGTGCAAAGGCGTCGGGAGCCCAACTCAGCGAAACACTGAGCGCCACAATCAGAATTCCCAGTCGTCTCAAGATCAATTTAGCCGCCCGCTGGTACCCGATAATCTGAAAGCTCACCTGGCAATCAACTAAAACTTCACAGTAATACTTCCAAAAATGCTGCGCTTCACTACCGTCGGGGAGGTGTTTACGAAATCCGGCATAAATTCAAAGTGCCAGTTATTCAGCAAGTTCTGGCCGCCAATTGACAATTCCAGCCTTGTAACCGGCCTCCAGCCCAAGTGCGCATCCAAAGAGTAGTAGCTGGGCAGATTCAGGCCGGGAAGGTGGTCCACAAATCGAAGTGTCGTGTCCTGGTCAAAATGCTTGGGCAAGTCAATTGAAGACCTCAAATACCATTGATGACGAGGGCTTGAGCCGTTTGGATTGTCAGGAGTTGGATCCAGACTGTTCGCATTCTTGTGAATGTCCATTTGCAGATAGCTGTAGGAGCCCACCAGCCTCCACTTTGGAACGACTTTCCAGTCTGCAAACAGTTCGACGCCGTAAGTTCCGCCGCTCATCTTGTTGCCTGCGACAAAGGGGATGACGATATCGGTCGGAGCAGGGATCCCTTCCACATAAGGCACACCCGGCTCTGCAGTACGAAGATTCGAGTAATTGTTGTAGAAGGTCGCAATATCGAGCGAAAGGTTGCTGGTTGCCTGTACTCGATAACCGAGTTCATACGCGAGAAGATCTTCTGAGTTGAACTGTGAGTTGAACCGATGGCTGCCGAAGACCGCAATTACCGCGGGGAACGGCGTGGGGTTCGAAGGCGCCCCCGGTGGTATAACCGCTGAGTTTAGCCGCAGACCCTCCTCGGTTAGCGCCGGAGTCCGGACGGCGCGCGATACTGCAGTCCAGATGGATTGATTTGGAGTGAGGTTCCAGAGCAATCTTGCGTTGGGTTCAATTTCAAACCCCGTGAACTCGTTGCGCTCGAATTTAGAGCCCAGCGTAATCTGCAGGCGATTGTCAACCAAGCTGATTTCATCCTGCAGGAATGTGCTGAACTGATTCAGAGTGACCTGATTAGGCTGCAGGGAAACCGTAAAACTGGATTCGTTCTTGTCGCGGATCGAGCGGTAGCCCAACCCCCATACAAATTGTTGTGAATCTCCAACGTGAAACCCGTGCTGGAAATCGAGATCCAATATGTTCTGGTGGTCGCCGAAAAGCGAATGGTCCGTAATCGTCGTATTGTCGTAGTACATCTGCAACGACATCGAAGATCTTTCGGAAGTATGATTCCAACGCCCGAGGATGTTTCCGCCACTGTACTTTCCATCATTTGGAAACGTGTTGGAATAGGGAGCAGATAGCGACGCCACAGTCAAAGTCTCATCGAATCTGCTGCGATAGACATCTCCTTGCACCGTCAGCGAATTCGCTCCGGCTGGCGTCCAATCCGCGCGAAACCCTCCGCGCAAGGCATCCCAGCCGTCGTGAGCCGTCATTCCCGATTGGTATGCTGAAGGCCCCCAATCGAAATATTTTGTATAGGCTCTGTAGTAGGTATTGTCACCCAGTTTGCCGCCATAACGAACGCCGCCAGCCGCTCGCTCCTCCGTTCCAGCTCCTGCTGTCACGACTGCAGACTGTGTGGCTTTGGCTTTTTTGGTGATGACATTGATGACCCCGTCGACGGCATTGGCTCCCCACAGCGTCGCTCCGGGGCCGCGGATCACTTCGATTCTGTCCACGTCCTCCAACATCACATCCTGGACATTCCAATACACACCCGAAAACAGAGGGGTGTAGACACTTCGACCGTCGATCAGCACCAGCAGTTTGTTGTCGAAACGCCCGTTGAATCCTCGCGAACCGATGGCCCACTTGTTCTGATCGATCCGCGCCACTTCAAGACCAGGTGCCAGTCGCAATGCTTCAGGAATGCTGGTCGCTCCCGACCGTCGGATATCCTCTTGCGTTATCACGAAAATCGCGGCTGCCGCGTCTGCCACTTTTTGCGTGCGCTTGGAGACGGAGGTTACCTGCATATTCCACAGGTCTTCCAAGCTCACGGCGGTGACGTCGGGGACGCTCCGTGACGTCTGGGCTACGGTACTACCCGCAAGGACACCTGCGAGGAAACCGGCTAAGAGAATACGCCCAGCACTCCGCACCGGTCCGCTCTTGTTGTTGCGATGGAACAGCATATTTAGTTTCCCTTCTAGAAGGTGGTCAGCAAGGCTGGTGAAGGATCCCCAATCCGGGACATTACCGTACACACTGAACCCGTCTCCTTCTTGCTGCAGCCGATGTGGTTCTTTCCTGCGGTTCATATACAGCCCCCAGCGAGCCAAACCGGTATACCGAATCCGGCTACTAGCTCTTTCCCGAACATGGCCCCGTGCGACCCCGCACGTGTTGAGGCATCGCTCCTCTTCAACCCCTCAGAAGAGGGCGAGGCAGCTGCTGCAGAAATCTGTCTGTCGGCAATCAATGAATCTGTTCCTAGGATCCGCATGTGGCCTGGCCTTTTGGAGCGGGCAGAGCTCATACAGGCTTTGCTCCTGTTACTGTGAACACCGTCGAATATGTAAATGTGTCTGGTCGGCTGAGGTAGTCAAGAAACGCTCGTATTTGCTTTTTGGCTTCGCTTTGGCCGCCGAGCACCCGTGCCAGTTGGGGGCTTGCAATCTCTAGCTTTAATTCCCATTGCTTCAGAATCCCCGGGTCAATCTCTCCTGCGATTAGGTGATAGCACTCCACCTGAACATCGAGATTTTTCAGACCAGCTTTCTGCGCCAACCAGAAAAGTTTTCGTCCGACGAAAGGATCAAAACCGGTAGCCGCTAGCGCAGTCACGACTTTCTCGGCTGTGCGCTGTACTCCAGCGTCTTCCGGGTAGTGCCACAGAAGTTGACCGTCCAAGTCTTGCAGCAGAACCGTGCCCCCCGGCTTGCAAACTCTCGTCATTTCCGCGACGGCCTGCTCTTTTTCCTTTAGGTATTGGAGCAACATGCGGCTGTACACAAGATCGAAGCTGTTCGATTGGAACTCCATCGCGTGTGCGTCCCCACAAACGAATTTCACACGCGTATTCTCGCGATTTCTCTGCACCGCTTGCTGCACACGGTCGGCGCTGATGTCTATTCCGGTCGCCCTGATGGAAGAATCCATTGCGGTCACGGCGCCCAGAATCACTCCTGGACCGCATCCAACCGAAAGGACTTGCCCGCCTGGGCGGACACGATGCGCCAGGTACTTTTGAGCCCAAGCGTCGGAATCGACTTTGAGCTCGAGGCGCAGTGCCTCGCGAGGGTCCTCCATGATGTAATCTATCGCCGAAGCTTGGCTCATCAGTGTTCCTGCCCGATAAGACTTGGCTGCATCGCGTGCTTTTCGGCACGCGCTAAGAGTCTTGAGTAGAAGCCATCGACGTGCCGGTAGAAGCGAAGCTGTCCTTCCTGTAGCCACGTTCCCTGGCAATAGTGGCGGAGGAACTCTGCTCCCAGCTGAACTAGGGCAGGCGCGGCGATTTCCTCGGCAATCACCGGAATCGCGTCAAGCTCAAAGTCCTCATAAGCGGAAGCAGATGCTCTAAGGAGCGAAGACACAACTTCCAAAACGTCGCCTTCGGGAAGCGTGGGATGCAGCAGCAGGTCGCAGCGATTTTCGATATAGCTGAAGTTCAGGCCCAAAGGACCGCGATAGGCGATCACCGCGCCGATCGGTTCATCCTTATACTCCCGGTAGGCTAGCCACACGCGGCGGCTCCGCCGGAGCCCTACCTCGCGGTACAGTTGGTCCACCTCGGTCAATTCTGGATCGGTCGCGAGTTGCTCGGCGGCGACGTAAATACTGCCGCGCGCGACGGAGGCGATAAGGGCAAGGGCTTCTTCATGAGAAGGATCATAAGGGACGATGCGAACTCTCTCCCCCGAAGGCAGTGACGAAGTCTTTGGCAGCGCGAAATACATGTGCCGCTGAACGGAAGAGAGAGACTGTCCGATCGTCTGAACCATGGATCCGAAAACTCTCGAGGGGAAGCGGTTCTCCGGCCGAAACCAATTCTGATGCGACTCATCAACGCCTCTCAGAATGCTCGCCGCCGTTCCTGCCAGCATTACCGCGCGTGACGCGACCGGGTTGTTCTCAGAAACCAGGTGTTGCGAGGTCCAGCCATAATGCGTCGTGCGCCAAACTGCAATCGAGGCACGGCCCCTTTTTTTGTCACCGGCCGTCAGGACGTAAAGAAGGGAGTCGCCACCACGCAGCATTCGCCGCCAGTTCTCTCTGACCTGTCCGAGGTGCGGAAGAAGGCGGGCGGCTTTGTCGGGATAGAGAAAACCGGTGCGCTCGTACAGCGCAAAGATTTCGTTCACGGACAAGGCATTGACCTGCACGCCGTAAGCGTCATAGACCTCTGACAGCCGCGGAAGGCTGTTCAATGTTTTCTGATCTAGCGCATCTAAGGACATATCCCCTCCGCCGCTCCTCTCACTTCAGACCTGAATTAGCACTGCTCAATACCATTCAAGTCTGGCTTGCCATTGCGGGCAAGCCTGCATCCTCTTCCAAGGGTCCCAGTTGTTCGAGCTAGTCCTTGGAAGAAAATCCAAGCGCCGAACCTGCAAAGCTCTAGGACTATTAGTACTTATTAACGATTTCTATCGCTGCGCCAAATGGACCATCCGTACTGTTCTACCGGGACTTTCCTACCGATTATTGGCTTCTTGGATACACTTCGCGTCCGCGCTAAGGGTTCTTGGTAAGAAGGGGTGTGGGGATGCGTGCCGGATTGCCGCTTCTTTAACTTATAGATAATACAGTGCTTACTGTCAGTTCGTCGCATCCGTCAACACCCCGGATTAGGGGCACGAAACTGGCCTGGCGGCGAGGAGGCCCAAGGCGGGCTCTATCCGGCACACCACCACCCTTATACGTGGCGTCGTGGCGAAGCATGTTCGAGATTAGACCAGCTCGGAAAGAGAAGCAGACGAGACCCAAAACTACACAGACGGCCACCTAACGCTAAGTCTTGGTGCCTCCCAGGAAAGGCCCTGGGGCTCCGCTGTTGAACGGGTTTACAGGCAGCCTTATCCTTTTGGTGGCCCAAAGCTGAAACCAGAATGTCTCGGAGGGGCAGCCATGAGCTACCAATCGGAAACCCCGTTCGACAATATTGAGAGTGCTCTTGAGTATGTAAATCACCTGCTAGAAGCGACGCGCGAAGCGCAAGATCAAATTGAGGCGGAACTCCTTCGCGCCGCGATTCCCCAGCTGGCACGCCGAAAGCAGGCTTTGCAACTCGTGAACTACAAATTGGACAAGCTTTCATCACACATCGCCGCAAGCCGCCGGATCTTAAATGATTTGAGAATGTTGCGCCGGTTGCTTTTAGAAGAACGGAAGACCCCGGATCCTTCCGCCATAACTTGACAAGCAGCAATCCGCAGTGGACCGCGACTAATCACGCTCGCGGAAAAACTTAGCGGCCCCGGGGGCGCCAGCTCCAGAATCGGTATCGGCGGCTTCCCAGGCTTTGCGTTCCATGGGCTGGATGGGCTCCAGTTTTTTCTGCGAGAGTGATTTGTTCACCGCTGGAAGCTCCTTGGCAACGATGGCGTCGAATTCGCCAGCCACGTCTTCCAGTTCTTTCTTCAGCGAATCAATGCGCGCGGTTTGATAATCGGTTGGACGTCCCTCATAGTTCAAAATGGCTCCGTAGAGTGCCGTCGTTTTTTCACGGATTCGCTCTTCCCCGGTGACGGCGCCTCCCTCCTTGGTAGCCACGATCTTCTTTCGCAGGGCCTCCACTTTGCCGGTAAGTTCCTGTATCCGTTTACTGAAGGCTGCGTCTCCCTTTAGCTTTGCGACGCGCTCCATGAGCGCGTCGTGCACCCAGTTGATGCGGTCGACATCGAAACTCATCTCCTCGAGCAGCCGGTGCAGGCGCATTGCCGCGTCGAATTCCAGTTTCCTGTCTTCCACCGTGAATTTAGCGCGTGGGTCGAGCTCCAAGACAAGCTGAGTGCTGTAGGTCTCTTTGCCACGCGTCATTTTCACGGTGTAGGTGCCGGGCATAACTCTGGGGCCCTGAGCGGCTTCAAACGCAGCCGTGGCGGCGGGCGGAACGTGGGGCGCTTTAAGCCTCATGGGCCATTCCACACGGCTGATGCCGCGGCGGCTGTTCGGTGGAAGCGTGTCCACAAGCTTGCCCTGCGAATCGAAAATCTCCAGTTTCATTTTTCCAAAAATGTGCCGCTTGTTCTGGTAGTAGGTAATCACCGCCGCGTCCGGGGGATTGGGCCCCGTGAACACTGCGCTTCCTTCCACCCAGCCGCCATTCGCGGGGAGCCGCTGCTGCGCGGGCTTGGCCTGGAGGAAAACTGCCTCTTGCGCCATGACTTCGGGAGTCAGCTTACGCAGCGTCGTGATGTCGTCCACAATCCAGATGCCGCGGCCATGGGTGGCGATCACAAGATCCGATTCGCGCGCGTGCACCACTATGTCACGCACGGCCACGTTGGGGAATTCGTGACCTTTATATTTCGCCCAGTGTTTACCGCTATCCAGTGAAATCCAAAGACCGAATTCGGTTCCGAGGAATAGCAGGCTGGGCGACACCGTGTCTTCCTTGATGACATGCGCGTAGCCGCGCACGCCGCTGTCCCCGGCGACGATCGGCGTCCAGGTTTTCCCGTAGTCCGTCGTCTTGAAGACGTGCGGCTTCATATCTCCAAACGTATGCCGATCGAACGTTGCATAAGCCGTGCCCGCGTCATAGAGGCTGGCTTCCACCCACGAAACCCAGGAAGCTTCCGGCAGATTGGGAACATTACCGACGACGTTGGTCCAGGACTTCGCGCCGTCGCGCGTCACCTGGAGATTCCCATCATCGGTTCCAACCCAGATGGTTTGACCGTCGCGCGGTGACTCGCTGATCGAGTAGATCGTTGTGTGCATCTCCGCGTAAGAATTGTCGACCGTAACGCCGCCGGATTCTTCCTGCTTCTGTTTCTCCGGATCATTGGTGGAGAGATCCGGCGAGATGCGCTCCCATGATTGACCGTGGTCGCGGGAGCGGAAGAGGAATTGTCCGCCGATGTAAATCGTGCCTTTCTCATTGGGGCTCATGTGGATCGGAGTGTTCCAGTTGAAGCGCAGCTTCCCTTCTCCGTAATTGGGTTGCGGTTTGATGGCCCGGCCCTCCAGCGTGAAGCGATTCACACGGCCGATCTCGCCGCCCTGCGCTTCGGCGTAAATGTAATTCGCATCCGATGGATCCGGAAAAACCCAGAACCCATCCCCTCCAAAAAGATTTTCCCAGCGGCCGTTGGTAATCCCGCCCGGATACTGCGAGTCGCCGATCCACGAGCTGTTGTCCTGCAGCCCGCCGAAGACGTGATAAGGATCGGCGTTGTCCGCGCTCACGTGATAGAACTGCGAGATCGGTAGGTTATTGCCCTTCCACCAGGTGTTGCCGCCATCGTAGGAATACCAGACGCCTCCGTCATCGCCGGCGATGACATGATCGGTATTGTCGGGATTCACCCAGACGTCATGGAAATCCCCGTGCGCGCCGTTCCCGATCCCGCTGAAACTTTTGCCGCCATCCTCGCTCATTATCAAAGTAAGGTCCGGCTTGTAGACTTTGTTCTCGTTTTTCGGATCCACGATCAGGTTGGCGAAGTAAAACGGCCGCCAGACCATCCAATTGCTGCGGTCCCGCTCTTCCCACGTTTTCCCGCCATCTTCGGAGCGGAAAAGGGCGCTGCGCGTCGATTCGATCAGGGCATACACGACATTTGGTTTTGATGGCGCGATGGTGACGGCAACGCGCCCCCAGGGCTTCGCGGGGAGCCCTTTGGCGCTCTTTTCATCCAGTTCCTTCCAGGTCGTTCCGCCATCCGTGGTCTGGAAAAAAGCGCTGCCGCTCGCCGCGGTGGGATTCTCCCCGCCCGAGCGGAAAGTCCAGCCCTTTCGGCGAAAGTCCCACATGCCCACGAAAAGAACCTTCGAGTCCTGCGGATTCATGGAAATCATCGAGCAGCCAGTCGAGAGATTCACACCCTTGAGAATCTTGCTCCAGCTCTTGCCGCCATCGGTAGTCTTGTAGACGCCGCGGTCCTCGCTGTCGCTCCACAGTTTTCCGGGCACGCACGCGTAAACCGTGCTGCTGTTCTTCGGATCGACAATAATTTTCGCAATGCGCTCGGAATTCTGCAGGCCCATATTGGTCCAGCTGTCGCCGCCGTCCGTCGACTTATAGATGCCATTGCCGATCGACACGCTATTGCGGGTCCAGGCTTCGCCCGTGCCGGCCCAGATCGTTTTCGGCGCTTGTGGATCGATGGCCACGGCGCCAATGGATTGCGCGGCCTCCTTGTCGAAAACGGGCTTGAACGTGGTGCCGCCGTTCGAAGATTTCCAGACTCCGCCGCTAGCTGCTCCAATGTACACGGTCAGCCGGCCGTCTTCTTTCACGGCCGCAATCGCCGCCACGCGCCCACTCATGGTGGCGGAGCCGATGTTTCGCGCGCCTAGACCGGAGATGGTGTCCGAGTCGAATTTGGCTTCTTGCGCGGGCGCGGGCCCGGCAAAAGTCATCGTAGCGAGATACACCATCATCACAGCAGCAAAGCACCGGATTGATTTGCGCATATCGGCGGATTCCTCAGCGATAAAGTAGATGCAACGGCTCTTGGGCGTAAGTCCATCCATGAATATTCGGACGTGGGACAGGCATTCTTGCCTGTCCTCTCTTCAAGAATCACTTTCCTGTCGGCGGCGCCTTCGTCTCCGGTTTGGAGACGGGCATCGAGAAATGCGCGTCTTCCAGCGGTATGTTTTGCTCGATCTTTTCGACCGAGATCTGCGCGCGTGAAGCGCTGCCTTTTTGTGCCTGCTCGACGGCGAAAGGATAAAAGATGCCGTTCACCTGTTCGTAGTCGCCGTAATACAACTCAGACTCCTGCAGCGCGCCGCGAATTGTGGTTTGAATTTCCAGTTTCAGCTCGAGGTACGAGTCGGCATCGAGATAGTAGTAGCGCACGTCTCCGTTCTTCATGCTCAGCTTGATTTTGAAACAATCCGTTCCTTCCATCGAGTCATGCCCCACGAGTTCGGCTTTATGGCCCTTCTCTTTGTACTCCACAAGCGGCCCATCGATATCCGCGTCCACGACCAGGCTTTTCAGGTCGTCCTGGGAGAGCAGCTCCGGATCTTTGCGCCCGCCGAAAGGTGAAATCTGCCATCCTGTCTTGCCATCGTAGGCCTGCACCTGGGCGAGACCCTGGATGATCAATTCTTCTCGAACCTTGTCGGCGCGCTTGTTTTCCTGGCGAAATTCCGCGCGAAAGGAACCTTGGCCGAACTTTGCGCTGGTGCGGATGCTGCGCACGGACTTCAGCTTGTCGAGTCCGCCATGCGCTTGAATATTCTTGGCGATGACCTCATCAACAGTTTGTGCGCTGGCGGCAATGGAAAAGAACACGATGGCCGCCGATACGGGAAGAAAAAGACGGACAACCGCGGAGAACTCCCGCAATGGAGTCAGCCGCAAATCTACTTTCATGAACTCCCCCCCAACCCAACGATAAGTGACATTACACCAAACGGAAGGCACCGAAACGACGAATCTTTTATTATTCGGGCGAAATCAGCAGCACTTAGTTAGCAGACTTTAGTCCTTCTGCCAAGAAGTTTCGCTGTAGCGCTATTTACTGGAAAGCCCGCGTCCGCAACCATATGCCCCGCCACTCCAAGTCCTCGGAAGCAGCCCCCGGCGATGCCATCCACATCGTCCGCACTGACCTCAAATGGACTAGGAGAGATTCGCCTTTCGCCAGAATTTTCTATATCTTCTCTGCACTAAGACTCCGGTGGCTAGAATCAAAGAGCCTGAAGGAGACGCCGCGGTGCGAAGAATCTTCATAGCCCTCGTCTTTGCCGCATTCCTAGATGCACTGGCAGTTCGCGCGCAAGCAGGCCCTGTCGAGGGCGGCCATGAATTGCAGATTTGGACCGGCGCGGGCCACGGAATCAATGGCACCCAGTCCGGTGACAACGTCTGGAACGTGGGATTCCGTTACGGCCTGATCCTGACCGCTCCCCACGGCCCCGGTTTCCTGCGCGGCCGCTTGGAATATGCGGTGGATGCCGTCCCGGTCTTCCTGGTGGTTCAGAAAACGAACACAGCCTACGGCGTTGGCATAAACCCTTTCGCCTTCAAGTGGGCGCTGGACACGCACAGCAGCGTGGTTCCCTATCTCGAACTTGGCGGCGGCACGCTCTTTACCAACACAAACGTGCCCGAAGGAACATCCCACATCAATTTCACGACCAGCGCCGCTCTCGGTCTGCATTTCCTCCGTAGCAAGCGCAACCTCAGCACGGAAGTCCGCTTTATGCACATTTCGAACGCCGGACTTGCAACGCCCAATCCCGGCATCAATACCATTCAGTTTCGTTTGGGCTTCGGTCTGTTCAGCCAAAAAGAATAGTAAGCTTTGGAACGCGCCCGATTCAAAACTAGCGGTGAGTGTGTGAGATGAAAATGATTGGAATCTGCGTAGCCGTTATCGTTCTGCTCGTTGGAGTCTATGTCGTTCGCGCCATGCGTGCCGGGGGGAAGGCGCCTTCATTGGGGACGCCCGCGCCGGACTTCACGCTGAATTCTCAGGATGGCAAATCGCTCAGCCTGCACGATCTCCGCGGCAAATGGGTCGTGCTGTATTTCTACCCCAAGGATTTCACCAGCGGGTGCACCAAGGAAGCCCACAATTTCCAGCGTGACCGTGAGCAATATGAACGGAGCAACGCGATCATCATCGGCGTAAGCGTGCAGGACGAAGCCACCCACCAGAAGTTCTGCGCCAAGGAAGGCCTCGGTTTCAGGCTGCTCGCGGATACCAACTATCAGGTTTCTTCCGCTTACGACTCGCTGGTAAATTTAGGTGTCGCCAAACTTTCCGCGCGCCACACCTTTCTCATTGATCCCGATGGCGTCGTCCGCAGAGTCTATCTAAACGTGAACGCCGAAAAACACAGTGCCGAAGTCCTCGCGGACCTGTCGCAACTCCAGCAGGCTCCAGCCGCAAAGTAGGGGCGCAGCATGTTGCGCCCTTGCTCGGCAACACCATGCCCACTTGAGCGGTTTTGATATGCTTCTATACCGCACGTAAGATCTTTGTGAGAAAAGCGGATTAGTTTCCGCAAGCCGCAGCGCCAGCCAGGTCGGAAACGCTGGGCAGTTCCGTCAGATTGCTTTTTCCCAGCAAGGTGTTCAGCGCCGCCGCGTCTTTGTTCTTCAGTTCCTGCCAGGCCACAAGAGCCTCGTTCAAACCCTGGCAAATCCGCCGGTAGGCCGCGAACGATTCTTCCGAGGGCGCGAAGTCCGCGCCATCCACCAGTGCCATCAGCGCGGTCAACGTATCGTTCACCGCCATGAAACTGGCCGTCTTGGGCGTCTCCAGGATCGCTGTGGCTTCCCCGGCAAGCGCTGCGACTTTCGCGTCCAGCGCGCTGGCCGCAACTGCAACGGGGTCTTCTTTCGGACGCCTCATCAGCTCGGCCAGCCGCGCGCGCAACTCTTTCGTCTGTTGGTAGCCGTCAAAGTTTTTCCCCAGCAACGCGGAGATTTTCAGTTGCAGCTCCAGTGAACTCTGCAATTCGTTGCGCGCCGCCGCCACCCGCAGATCCATTTTGACTTCCAGAGCCTGACGAATCGCTTGCCCCTCTGTTATCAGCCGCGCCTCATACTTCCCCGGCAGCACCAGTGGTCCCTGCGGAGGCAGCGGCGTGGATCCCACGATCGCGGCGATCGGATAATTGTACGGAGACTGCGGGTGCATGGCGCGCGGATCGGAGTAGCGCAGATTCCAAACAAAACGGTGCATTCCCGCTTCTTTCGAAAGCGGTTGCGGATGCGCGATCCAATACTCTGCAACAAAAGGAACTTCTTCTGGCTCCTTCGGCGGCGGCGCGCTGGAATAACTGTGCACCAGCCTCCCATCGGCGTCGCGGATTTCCAGTTGAACGTCCGTCGCCGGTTTTGCAGGCAGAAAATAGTTCAGCACCGCCCCATCCGGCGGATTTTTTCCCGCGGGAACCTCGGGAGGCAGCGGCGTGTCCTGATTCACGTCGCGGCGCACTCGAATCGCCGTTCGTGGCGCAAAGAGACGCGCTCTCGCCGTCCCGTTCCGTCCATCCAGTTGCCGCAGCGGCGTAACGTCGTCCAGGATCCAGAACGCCCGTCCATAGGTCGCCGCGATCAAATCGTCCTGCTCGATGGCCAGGTCATGAATCGCCACCACCGGCATATTCAGCCGTAGCGATTGCCAGTGCTCCCCGTCATCAAAAGAAACGTAGACGCCCATCTCCGTCCCCGCGTACAACAGTCCCTTGCGCACCGGGTCTTCCCGCACCGTTCGAACGAAATCTCTCTCGCGGATCCCAATTACCGTCTCCTGCCAGGTTTGCCCAAAATTACGCGTCCGGAAAATATGCGGATGCAAATCGTCGTGATTGTTGCGATTCACGGCGGCGTACGCCGTTCCCGCGTCGAAATGCGATGCTTCCACGATACTCACCGTGCTCCACTCGGACACGTTGGGCGGGGTGACGTCTTGCCAGCTCTTGCCCTCATCTTTCGTCAATTGAATGTTTCCGTCGTCTGTTCCCACCCACATCACTCCTTCTTTCACCTCGGAAGGAGCGATCGTCAGAATCGTCCCTCGCGCCTGCTTCGAATCCTTCTCATCCGGCCGCACGCGCGTCAGGTCTTCGCTCACCGTTTCCCAACTCGTTCCCCCATCGCTCGTCTTCAGCAAAAACTGCGTCCCGAGATACAGCAGATGCGGGTCCTGCGGCGAAAAAACCATTGGAATGGTCCAGTTAAACCGGTATTTGCTTCCAAACGAAACCGCAGCGGGCGAAATGTCGCGCACTTGCCCCGTCGTTTTCGACAATCGCACCACGCTCCCGCCGGGTCCCGCGTTGTACACCACGTCCGGGTCCAGCGGATCGGGAATCGTGTATCCGCTTTCGCCTGGCCCAACTGGATACCAGTCGCGCTCCGTGATCTGTCCATTGTTTCCGCGGCTCGCGATTCCCGCGGTTCCGCTGTCCTGCTGTGGCCCATACACCCAGTAGGGAAACCGGTGATCCGTTGCGACCCGGTAGAATTCTCCCGTTGGTTGGTTGTACCAGGTGCTCCACGATTCCCCGCCGTTCAGGCTGATCGTCGCCCCTTGGTCCACTCCCAGCATGATTCGCTGTGTATTCGTCGGATCGATCCACACCGTGTGGTAGTCGTCTCCCCCCGGCGCGCCTTTGATGGCGGTGAACGTATGACCGCCGTCATTCGAACGGTACAAGTTCTGCGAAGGCACATATACAATATCGGCGTTCTTCGGATCCACGAAAATCTCGCTAATGTACCAAGACCCGCTGATCCGCTGATCCTCCGTCGCCTTTTTCCACGTCGCTCCCGCGTCGTCCGACCGGAACAGCCCGCCTTTTTTCTCTTTCGCCTCCACAATTACATACACGCGTTGTCCGTGGTTTCCCGGCGCAACCGCAACTCCCGCTCGCCCCCAGTCTGCTTCGGGAAGTCCGCGCCCTGTGATTTGCGTCCACGTCATGCCTTCGTCCGTTGATTTGTAGAGCCCGCTGCCGGGCCCAAACGAAGTCCCCTTCTGTCCCGGCTTTCGAATCCCGTGCCACAGCGTCGCATACACCACTTGCGGATTTCCCGGCTCAAAACAGAGATCCACAGCTGCAGTAACATTGTCTTTGTACAGAACTTTCTTCCATGTCCGCCCGCCGTCCGCCGAACGGAAAACTCCGCGCTCTTCGTTTGGCCCAGAACTGTGGCCCATCGCCGCAACCAGGACGATATCCGGATTGTGTGGATCGACCAGGATTCTTCCTATATGTCGCGTGTCTTCCAGTCCGGCGTGCTGCCAGTTCTCTCCGTCGTCAAGCGACTTGTAAACTCCATCTCCATAGCTGCTGTCGGCAAAAATCGTATTCACGCCCGTTCCAACGTAAATGATGTTCGGACTCGAAGGCGCCAGCGCCATCGCTCCAATCGAAGCGACCGGCTCCTTGTCGAAAATTGGCTTCCACACCGTCCCTCCGTCCGTCGTTTTCCACACGCCCCCGCCATCCGCCGCAAAATAATAGACCGCCGGATTTCCCGGCACCCCCGCCACGGCGTTCACCTTTCCGGCGCGAAATGGCCCAATCATCCGCCATTTCATCTCCGAAAACTCCGAAGAGGAAGTCTCCTGCGCAGGGGATAGACCAATCGCACACAGTCCAAGCAGAGTGCCGGCGGCAACGTGAAGGATATGATTTCTTCCGGGAAACATTCTCCTCAGAAACTCCTCTGAATGCAGGAAACTCAGCGATTGGGCAGCACTTGAATTCCAGGAACGCCTAGCAGTCGCTCGTCCGCCGTCACGAGCGTCAAATCATATACCTTCGCCGTCGCCACCAGAAATCGGTCCGCCGGATCGCGATATCCCAGCATCGTGAACCGCAGTTCGTGCGCCACTTCCCAGCTGACGGGAACTTCATTCAGATTCAGTTCCTCTTTCGATTCCCTGAACCACTCGCCAAAATCTCTCTTGAACTGAATTCTCTTTCTCTCGAGAAGAACGATCGCCTCCCAAACGCTTACCGCGGATAGAAAGCGATCGTTCCTTGGATTGGTCAATTCGCGACTCACCTCGGAACTTATTTTGTGCGGTTCGAGGTAGCTCCAGATCCAGATGTGCGTGTCCAGCAGCAGTTTCATTCCGAGTTGCCGGTCTTCTCGGCATGGTCTGCATCTGGATCTTGCGCCGCTTCCCACTCCGACATGTCCCCAATCGGGCCGACGATATCGCCTAGGATGACGGCTGTACCGGCCCCGCCCCCCAGGCGAATCTTTTTGACGGCCCGGGCCGGAGTGATTTCCGCCACGGGGTGGCCGAAGCGGGTTACAAGAATTGGTTCCCCGGTCTTCCGCACGCGCTCGAGGACCGCCAGACAAGTGGCTTTGAATTTAGAGATGGCAATTTCTTTCATGGTTTGGTTCACCACCACCACCCTACGACAATTGTTGACCATAGTCAATCCATAGTCATCCCATGGTTGGGCCATGGTCGTTTTTTCGTCCTCGTTACTCCTTGGCCCCTCCTTATTATTGCTTATGGCTCGTCGTCTTCATCGGCATCGGCGGAAGGAGCGGCATCCCGCGTTCTGTTCGGATCGACCGGAGCGAGTCCCGCTTTCTTGAGTTCGGCGTTGAGCGCCGCAATATCCTGCTGCTGGATTTTCGTCCAGTGCGCATTTAACTTTCCTAGAACGTCCTCCAGTTCCTTGTAAACTGCGGTGGCTTGCGTTGTTGGCGCGGCATCCGCGCTGTCCGCAACCGACAAAATGCCGCCGAAATGCTGGTTCAAGCTGGAAAAATTCTCCGGTTGCTTCGCGCCCGGAGGTAAACCAAAGAAATTGCTCTGCGCTGCTCCTTCCAACTCCGCCGCTTGTTTATCGAGAGCCGCGATCGCATCGGCAAGCGGGCCCTTCCCTGCTTTCGCGGCGCGTTCCTTCAATTGCGCGCGCACCGATCGAACTTGCGAGAGCGCTCCAAAGCTTTCATTCATGCCTTCGACCGAGCCGCTCTGCATTTCAAACTGCTTGCGAAGATCCGCAGGCGGAGTCTTGATGCGCGGGTCCATCTTCACGACGAATGGCTGAGAATAGCTTCTCCCATCAACTGTTAGTTTCGCCGTGTAGTTGCCGGGAAGTGCCCACGCTCCTAGCGGATATTTGGGCGTGTCTTGAACGATTGCGGAAATTGGAAACTCATGCCCCAGAGAATCCGGCGGCGCGCAGTGCAGGTCCCAGACAAAACGGTGCATCCCCGCGCCCGCGGAAAGAATCTGCGTCGGGCGAACCCAATACATCGGAATGGGATGTTCACCTGCGATTTTCTCCAGCAGGTCCGATTTATCCGTGCTCGCGTATCTCCGGACGAGCTGCTGCTGGTCGTTCAGGATTTCCAGTGTCACAGACTTGCCGGCCACCGCAGCCAGGTAGTAATCGATGATGGCGCCATCGGGAGGATTTTTTCCGGCGGGGAATTCGGGCGGAAGCGGGGTGTCCGGATTGCGATTCCATCGGAAACGAGTCGCTTCTTGCGGTTCGAAAAGATGCGCGCTTTCTTTCGCGATCTCGGCGTTCATTTGCCGCAGCGGCGTGAGGTCATCAAGAATCCAGAAAGAGCGACCGTGCGTGGCGACAATGAGATCGTCGCCATGAATCGCGAGATCGCGCATGGACGTGTGCGGCAGATTGAGCTGTAGCGGCTGCCAATCGTCTCCATCGTTAAACGAAACGTAGACGGAGCCTTCCGTTCCCGCGTAGAGCAAACCCTTGCGAACCGGATCTTCGCGCACCACGTTGCTGGCGCCGCCGTCAGAAATCCCATGAGTAATTTCCAACCACGATTTGCCGAAATCGCGCGTGCGGTAAATGTGTGCCCGTAAATCGTCGAGCCGGAACGAATTGATCGCCGCGTACGCCGTGCCCGCATCGAAGTGCGAAGCTTCGATGATGGAAACTTTGCTCCACGGCTTGAGCTGCGGCGGCGTAACATTCTGCCAGGACTTGCCGCCGTCTCGCGTGATCTGAATCAATCCGTCGTCGGTGCCCGCCCAGATCGTGTTTGCTTCCTTGAAGGAAGGAGCGACGGCGTAAATTACGCCGCGATGCTTCCCTTTTTCCGGATCGCTCGCGGCGAAAACACCGAGGTTCGCGGGGATCTCGTAGGATTCGCGCGTGAGATCCGGACTGATGACCTGCCAGCTGTTTCCCGCATCCGTCGTTTTGAACAGCACGTTCGCCGCGAAATAAAGCGTGTGCGGTTCGAGCGGCGAAAAAACAACCGGCAGCGTGCGCGCATAACGATACTCGCCGCGGCGAATGGGCTCCGGCGTAACTTTCGCGTACTCGCCGATATCTTGTTTTGATCGCGTGAGCCAGTCGCCGTACAGAATGTTCGGATCGAGCGGATCGACGGCGATGTATCCATACTCGAAAATTCCGATGAGATGCCAATCGCGAAACGTGATTTCGCCATAATCGCTGCGGCTCTGCGTAGCGGCAGAGCCGCTTTCTTGCTGCGAACCGTAAACCCAGTAGGGAAAACGATTGTCGGTAGTGACGTGATAGAACTGGGCCGTTGGCTGATTGTACCAACTGCTCCACGTCGTGCCGCCGTTCACGCTGATGACCGCGCCCTGATCGGAGCTGAGCGCGATAATCTGGGGATTTTCCGTGCTGATCCAGAGGCGCTGGTAATCGTCGCCGCCGGGCGCGCCTTTGAAGGCAACAAAAGTCTTTCCGCCGTCCGTTGATTTCCACGTCGTGGTGTTCGCGACGTAGATGACTTCCGGATTGTCCGGCGTGACGGCGATGCCCGCCGCGCCCGGCCCGCGGCCACCGATGCGGCGGTCGGCGTTTACCTGTTTCCAGGATTCGCCGGAATCATCGGAACGGTAGACGCCGGCATTTTTCTTGGCCTCCACGGTGGCATAGAGGCGGTTCGGCTCACTTTGCGAGACGGCAATTCCGATGCGGCCAATGCCGTGGCCCGCTCCCGGAAGCCCAGTAGTGAGCGGACGCCAGGTGCTTCCGCCATCGCTGGATTTGTAAATGCCGCTGCCGGCGCTGATGAAGGATTCGCCGCTGCGAATCTCCCATGGCGCAACACGCGCGGCCCACAATACGGCGTAGATTGTTTGCGGATTTGTGGGATCAAAAGCGAGGTCGGCGGCGCCGATGTTTTCGTCCTTGTAGAGAACTTTCTGGAAGGATTGGCCACCGTCGGTGGAGCGGAAAACGCCGCGCTCGGCGTTCGGGCCGTAAGGATGCCCTTCAGCGGCGACGAAAACGCGATTGGAATCTTTCGGGTCGACGAGAATCGCGGTGATTTGTTGAGCGTCGCGGAGGTTTTGCAAATGCGTCCAGGACTTTCCGGCGTCGGTGGATTTGTAGACGCCATCACCGGTCGCAAGATCCGGGCGCTGCAATCCTTCGCCGCTGCCGGCGTAAATAATGTTCGGATCGGAAGGAGCAACGGCCAGCGCGCCGATGGAGCCGGTGGGCTGGTCGTCGAAAATCGGATTCCAAGTGTTTCCGAAATCAGTGGTCTTCCAGACGCCGCCGTTGACGGCGGCCATGTAGAACACGTTGGGCTGGTGCGGCACGCCGGAGATGGCCACGGTGCGGCCACCGCGGAATGGACCAATGCAGCGCCAGCGCATTTCGGAAAAGAATTTTTGATCCCCTTGCTGCGCTTTCGCCGAAGTACAAAAAATAGTTGCGAAGATAATTCCAGCGATGAACCACTTCCCTGCCGCACCGATTCGCATCCAAGTCCTCCACAAGAAGGGAGAGGATACTCTGGGTGCGAAAATGGAGCAATGAGGCGCGGTGGGCGGAGAGGAAGATGGAAAGTTGAAAGTTTAAAGGAGAAGAACGTGACTGGTGATTTGTGCTCCCTACTACAAGGTCCGGGGCACGCCGGTGACTCGCGGGGGAGGAAAGGAGGCGAACCCGACAGCATCGGGGCAAGCCGAAGTCTTGCAACCACCGCAGGGGTAGTAGCGCGGTGGCACTCGCCACTCCACTGTTTCTGATAAGTGTTCATTCTAAATGGCTTAGAGCGATAGGGGGGGGAATTGGAAGAGCTCGATCCCGACCGGATGGGGCCTGCGGTCGACTACGCTCAGGACAGGTGGGAGACAAAGAATAGGGATGAGGCCAAAGGAAGAGTCATGAGGTCGACGAGAACATCGGCCAAACTGCTTGGGGTTCCCCCCGCGTCGTAGGTGTAAAAACCCGAATCCCGTTCGGCTCACTGATCTGCGTCGATTACCCATTGTTGTCGTATGCCAGCCAGACTGTCGTCCCGCGCGCGTCCGTGATGCTGCACCGCTGCGTGCGGCGGCCTCAAACTGCTTCGTAGTCACCGGGAGCTAGCGACCATATTTGGTAATTGCGGCCCAAGAGTCCTGCGGGGTCGGCGCCATAACGATAGTCACGAACATGAACAACCCATGCGCCGGGGTGGGTGCAGCTTGGTGCAACCGAGTCCACGTCAAAGATCATCCAGGCGCTTCCTTGAGGAACGCGTGCAGCGCCCCACTCGGTGAGCTGGACCATTTCCGGCTTGGCGTGGAAATGCGGTGTCATCGTTGACGCTACTCTATTCGTGAATTCTCAAGCATTCAATTCAGCGTGCCTTACTCAGCATCACCGACCGACGCTGGAGCGCAGAGAAGAGCCTCAGGGGCTAAAGCCTCTGAGCTACAGGGCGCGGCCGGAGAAAAGCCTCGATGGATAAAAACCCATTGCGGCCCTCCCTTGCAAACGAGCGCGGGGCCATCTACGCTACTGGCGCTGAGGAAACGAAGAGTCACTTCATGCCCGATCTCTCACCGGAACTGCTCGCGCTGGGTTTTATCTGGTACGTCGCGTTTCTCTTCTCCACCACTTGCCACGAAGCAGCGCACGCGCTGGCCGCCAAAATCGGCGGGGACGACACCGCATTTGCGGGCGGACAGGTATCGCTCAATCCGATGCCGCACATCCAGAGAGAACCCTGGGGCATGGTGGTGATTCCCATCCTCTCGCTGATCATCAACAGATCGATTATCGGGTGGGCCAGCGCGCCGTACAATCCCGAGTGGGAGCGGCGGCATCCCCGCCGGGCCGCCTGGATGGCTCTGGCCGGCCCGGCCACGAACTACACGCTGATGCTGATCGCCGCCGTCGCGCTGCGGCTGGGCTGGTCTCAGGGGTGGCTGCAAGACCACGTCACCGGCAAACCGGACTTTGCGAGCAGTGTGCTCGGCGCTTTCTTCTCACTCAATTTGCTTCTCGGCACGTTCAATCTACTGCCGGTCCCCCCGCTCGACGGCAGCACGGCCATCATGCTATTCATGGGCGAGACTCGTTCCCAGCGCTATTTGGACTGGCTGCGAGGGAATAGTTATGCCATGGTCGGCCTCCTGCTGGCGATCGTCGCTTTCCGTTACGTCTACGCCCCGATCAAGGCCTTCGCCACTTATTACCTGCTCCAGAGCCACTTCTGAAGCGCGCTCGCTGGGAATCCGGAGTGGCGTGTAGTATGCCCCAGTCGTAACCATCCAGCGCCGGGTTGTCCTATCCCAGCACAGCTTCGAATAGAACAGTGCGCTCTAGCTGGTGGTTTTCGTTGGTGCTGTGCCGGAGTGGGAAGAGAAGAACCATTTCTACACCGAAGTGGTGCAAAAAGGGGTGATGCGAAAAATAATTCGAAGCAGGGGCTGCCTCCGGGGCTGCCTCCCCAGGAAAGAATCCCTGACCGAAACCAGATTTTTGATCAGCAAAGAGAAACAACGGCAGTATTTTCAATGGAGTTGAGAATTCGAAGCGATCCTTGGGAAATTCTGCGACTGGGCAGTGTGGAGAAGGTGCGGTAGTGGCACATGGGTTGCGGTGCGGCAGGGTATTGTGGGATTTGCTTCGACAAAGCCGGTTGAAATCGCAGCTCCGAAATCATCTTTGACGCCGTGCATCCTGGATGACGATCCGGCGTAACTGGAAATGCTGTCGGCGGTGATTGCGGGGATGGGGTATGAGGCAATCTCTACCAGTGGAGCGCGGGAGTGCCGGCTGGTGCTCGTGGGAAGTGTGCGGGAGCTGGAGAACGCCATCTCCAGCGCGTGCATAACGGCCACGGGAGATTTCATCGATCTGGCGGATTTACCGGAGCAACTGCAACACTGGGAGTCGCGCCATGGAAGGCGACGATTGGAAGCCTCTGTCGCTCGAAGAGGGGCAAAAGTTGCACATCCGGCGCGTGCTGGGGATGTGCCAAGGCAACCGGCTGAGGGCCGCGCAATTCCTGGGGATCGGGCGCACCAGTCTGTACCGCTACTTGAAACGCGACGGCCTGGACACTAGGAAAGAGAAATCCAGGGGCGCAGCGGCCTGAGTTGCAGGAAATAACACCGTCCCGGCATCTGATGGCCGGTCAGGAGAACGCGCAGGTCTGGAGAATCTAATTCGCCGCTTCGATGAGCAGTAATTTCACAAGTGGCATGCAGAAGTTCAAGGATAAGAAGCAACTATGAGAAAGCTGTTCGCAATCGCACTAGTCGCCCTCGCCCTGCCGACTTGGGCGCAAAGCCCTGTGACGCTTGTCACCGGGCCGGCCCCCTGTTCGTTAGGAGGTCCGTCCTGCAACGTTCCAGTGGACAGTGGCGGGACGGTGTTCTTCCGCTACACGCCAAGCAGCAACTACGGGAACACCATCAATGTGGATTAACACGCCGGACTTTTCCGAGGCGATAGGTCCGGTGCCTGCCACGCTCGTGCAGACCGCGAATGCCGAGGCTTGCAGCGTAGACAATCGCTTCGACCTGACCATCCCGCAAGTCGAACTTACAGACAGCGCCGGGAACAAGTATACGTTCAGCGGGGTACAGCGCCTCCATCGCTTGAATGGCCCTCCCGCCCGCACGGAAGGCAGATGGTGTGGTATGCTGCGAATCCCCGTTTCGCCAATTGAAGATAAGAAAGCCGGCCGCTCGGCGGTCGCATAAGACAGGAGAGAAAAAAGATGAGAACCAAGTCCCTGGCAGGGGTGTTGATCGCGTTGCTTTTGATGGCGGGGGCAACGGCTGCATCGGCACAAGAAGTGACGCAGGCGGAGAAGGACAAGGCCCTACAGTATCTTGAAACGACGAAAAAGAATGTTCTGGAAGCGACGAAAGGGTTGTCGGAAGCGCAGTGGAACTTCAAATCGGCACCGGACCGCTGGTCGGTGGCGCAGGTGATGGAGCACATCGCGGCGGCGGAAGATTTTATCCGTGGCTTGGTGAAGGAAAAGGTGATGATGTCGCCGGCGGGGGAGCCGGGCCGTGACGTGAAAAAGACGGACGAGGCCGTGCTAGCGATGGTTCCCGACCGCACGAACAAGATACAAGCACCGGAGCCGCTGGTACCGACGAATCGCTTCGGGTCACCGGACGGCTCGATCAAGCATTTTGTGGAGAGCCGCGCGACGACGGAAGATTTCCTGAAAACGGCAACCGGAATGCGCGATCATGTGGCAGACAGCCCGCTGGGGAAGCTGGATGGGTATGAATTCGTTCTGCTCATTGCGGCGCACAGCGAAAGGCACACCAAGCAGATCAACGAAGTGAAAGCGGATCCGGACTTTCCAAAGAAATAAGAAGAATACGATTTAACATAGAGTTCCTAGAGGGCACGGAGCTCGCAGAGAAGAAAATTGAAAAGATAACGTGGAAGCCAGCGGGTCAGGCCGAGGGCCTTCTACACGGTAGAGAATGCGCCGCGCGAGGAGATGGTGAATTAGTCCTCGCGCGGCGCATTTCTGTTTTTGGCGACCGTCAGCGGCTGCCGGTGGTGAACGAGGCGTTGCCGGCACTGGTGACCGGGACGGTGATGGTGTTGTCCATACGGATTAGCATTCCAGTTTGCGCGGGAAGTTCGAGGTCCTTGCCCTTGCGCGCAACGATGTAAACGGCGCTGCCGGCGAGGCCGAAACCGAAGCCACGCGCGACGTGGCTGAAGACCGCGCCGATAAGCGTGCCGCCACCGGTGCCCATAGCCGCGCCGACGATGTCGCCCTTGATGTCATGCTTTTCCTGAACAACCTGGCCTTCTTCAATTTTCACGTCTTTGCGGCGCGTGCCGCCGGCCTGCCCGCGCGGTTGCTCGATGGTGATGAGGCTCATCTGCACGGGGATGAGGCGACTATCGACTTCGATGGAGCGGAACGTGAGGTTCATGTAGGCCTGGCCGCGAAAGATGGAGAAGCGGCGGGCCTTCTCGACGGTGGCGATGATGCCGTTCACGCGCGTACCGGCGGGGAGCAGCAACTGGCTGCCGAGGTAGACGGGGTCGGCGACAATGGCGACAAACGGGTCGCCATCTTTGGCTACTGCGCTGCTGATGCCGCTCAAGAGCGTGAGATGAACCTGGGTGCCCTGAATGACCTGGCGCGGTTCGGCGTAAGACGTGGGCGTGGCGGCACAAACGAGAGCTGCCGCCAAAAGAAAGGACAAAGCAATTTTCATGGATTCCTCCTGTGCGCACGTGGAGTGCGGGCTGGCCCCTATCGTGAGGCGACACCAGGGCGATGCCCCGGTGCGTTCCGCTGGCGCGGCGGACCCGGTATCCCGGCCAAGCCGGGACGCGGGGCGGATGGGGAGGAACTCCATCCGCAGCTAGGTTACTGGATTTCTGGATGTTGATGGGTAACTTTTTCAGCGTGTTTCCAGTGCATCAAGGCCGGCCTGGCCGGAAGAGTGCTCGATGCGCGACTGCAACATTGACTTGAGTTGCCGGCGGTGGATGGGAAGAGTATCTTTTGGCCAGTTCAGGGCCCCTATCTTTTTGGCGGAGGAGGGTTGGATGAAAAAGATTCGAATGGGAAGTGTTTGTGTCGCGTTGATCGGTGTGGCTGGGCTCACGGCGGCGGTTTACAGCCAAGAGAAAAAAGACAACCCCGCCCCACCCAAAATTATGCACTTCGGCGATTTGAAGTGGACGCCGATCATTAAGGGATGCGATCTTGCGACGGTGGCCGGCGACCCGAGCGCCGAAGGTACGCCGTTCGTGGTGCGCCTCCGGTGCGTTGATGGAGCCAAGATCCCGGCGCACTGGCATCCGACGGATGAAAACGTAACAGTGTTGAAGGGAACCTTTCTAGCAGGCATGGGCGAGACTTTCGACGAGACAAAACTGACAACCATGAACGTGGGGAATTTTGTGACGATGCCAAAGGAAATGCGGCATTTCGCGACTTGCAAGGGCGAAACCATCGTACAGGTTCACGGCGCGGGCCCGTTCAAAGTGAATTGGGTGAATCCGTCCGAAGTGCAGCCGCCGGATGCGCCGGCAGCAGCGGCAGCAAAACCAAAATCCTGATCTGCGAGCGAGATTCGCGAGCGGAAAAAAGAATCAGCACGAGCGCAATGGAAAAAGCCGAGGCCGCGCGTTCTGGCTGGGCCGGAGACGCTGTGCTAGACTTTTTACTGCATTCGCGGGAAATAGACGCGGGTGCCGGAGCGTGGAACTTCGGGCTCTGTGCAACGAGGTCCCGCGAACCCCGCCAGGCCCGGAAGGGAGCAACGGTACCGGGATCACCTCGGGTGCCGCAGATCACCCGAAGTTCCTCTCACTGAAAACTGTATACAGTGCTCAGTTGTCAGTCTTCAGTGGGAAGAAGAGGCAGGGATGCTGCTAACTTCTTCTCTGCCCTGTTTACTGAAAACTGAGAACTGAAAACTTTCCCATGAGCTACCAGGTCATAGCCCGCAAGTGGCGCCCGCAAACGTTTGACGATCTCGTCGGCCAACAACACGTAACCGAGACGCTGAAAAACGCGATCAAGAATGACCGCGTGGCGCACGCGTACATTTTTTCGGGGGCGCGGGGCGTGGGAAAAACGACCGCGGCGAGGATCCTGGCGAAAGCGCTGAATTGCATGAAGGGGCCGACGGCGCAGCCTTGCGGGGAGTGCAATTCTTGCAAAGAGATTGCGGCGGGGACCTCGCTGGACGTGATTGAGATCGACGCGGCGTCGAACCGCGGCATCGACCAGATCCGCGAGCTGCGCGAGATGGTGCGGTACGCGCCGGCGGCTTCGAGAAGCAAAGTTGTGATACTGGACGAAGCGCACATGCTGACGGGCGAAGCGTCCAACGCACTACTGAAGACGCTCGAAGAACCGCCGGACCGCGTGATCTTTGTGATGGCCACTACGCAGCCGGAAGACCTGGTCGATACGATCCGCTCGAGGTCGCAACACTTTCATTTTCGCGCGCTGACCTTTGCGGAGATTGCGGGGCGCCTGGAAGAGATCGCGAAAAAAGAAAATTTGAGGATCGAACCGGGCGCGATGGCGGTGATTGCGCGCATGGCGGAAGGCAGCTTGCGCGATGCCCTGTCGCTGCTGGAACAGGCACGGGCCTATTGCGGCGAGACGATTCCGGACAGAGAGGTGCGCGAATTGCTGGGCGTGGTGCCGGATGATGCGCTGGAGGAACTGGTCGGAGCGATTTCAGGAGGATCGGCGGACCGCGCGCTGGGGCTGGTGCACACGTTCCAGAAGGAAGGGCGCAACCTGCAGCACTTCTGCCGGGAAGCGATCCGGCACATGCGCAATCTGTTGATTGCGCGAGTGTGCGGGGCGGATTCGGAATTGATTGCGGCGACGCCGGATCAGCGTCCGGCACTGGCGAAGGCGGCCGCACTATTCAGCGAAGAGGACCTGACACGATTTTTTCAGATTTTGCTGCAAACGGATGATGATCTGCGGCGGAAGCCCGATCCGCGGGTGCATCTGGAAATGGGATTGCTGCGGTTGATTAATGCCTCGCGGCTGGCGCCGCTGGAAGAACTGCTGGCGGAATTGAAGAGCGGCGGGGCAAACTCCGGAGCGGCGCGAAGCGTAGCGCTGGCTGGAGCGCCCACACCATCGGCAAAGAGTGCAGCACCAAGTTTTGCAGCGACAATTCCCTCGCAGCCGAAAACGCAATTCCCTTCCCCGTTCACGGTGTCGGCGCCTCCGGCGACCGTTGCTGCTTCCGCAGAGGTGAAGCAGACAGTTGAGGAAGAAGAATCGGGAATTCCTGCGAAGAGTAACGGCGCGGCAGCGAAGGCGATCGGAATCTCGCAAGAGCATGTTGCGGAGATCAAGACGGCGATTCATGCGCAGCAGAAATTTCTGGGTGAACTGGTGGAACAGAGCAGCCTGTGGGAGCTGGAGGGCGCCGAGCTGCGAATTTATTTTCCACCGGACAAGCGGCCGTTCGCGGAAATGATGGAAGGAAGAGAGACGCTGGAGAAGATCCGTAGCATTTCGAGCAAGGTGCTGGGCCGGGCTGTGAGAGTATGTGCTAAACTGGAAGGAGTTGCAGCGGCAGCCGCGTCGGCGGCGCGCGGCACGCAAGAGTTGCGCGCGCAGTTTGAGCGCGATCCGATGGTGCGGTCCATGCTGCAGCGCTTCGGAGGAAAAATTTCCGAAGTGAAGCGAGGCCAAGAGGAATCCTGATGGAAGTCAGCGCTCTCCAACAGATGCTATCGCGATTCCGGCAATTGCAGGAAGACCTGCAGCGGCAGGTGAATTCCGTGACCGTGGAAGCCTCAGCCGGCGGCGGCATGGTCACGGTGAAGATGAACGGCCAGAAACAGATCGTGGACATACGCATTGAGCCGGATGTTTTTGCGAACAAAGACCAGGAGATGTTGCAGGATTTGGTTCGCGCGGCGGTGAATGAAGCGTCGCGGCGCGTCGATGAAGAACTTGCCAATCAGATGAAAAACCTTGCAGGCGGAATCCCCGGGATCGCCGGCATGAAGATCCCCGGGTTGTTTTAGCCGGCAAAAGATTTCCTGGCCAGGTTTCCCTTCCTCTTTTTACTTCACGTATTCCCCGTTGTGAACTTCGTACTCGACACGGAAGGGCTTCTGCTCCTTACGAGTTTCCCAATGCTCTTGGGCGATGAGGCGGTTGGCTTGCGCCAGACGCTCGGAGGGGAGCGGGTGCGAGCGGAAATAACCGTTCAAACTCTGAATCGCCAGCTCGGAGAGCTCCTGTTCCGGGCTTTGCGCGTGGATGACGTATTCGTCGCATAATTTGGCGAAGCGCTCGAACGCATCGACGGCGCCGTATGGAGAGTAGCCGGACTGAACCGCCAGGTACATTCCTTCGCGATCGGCTTCGAATTCTTCGTCCTTGTGGTAACCGGCTTCCCAGAAATCGAGCGGGAGCTGCAGCAGAGCTCCCAGGAGGTCGAGATTGAGGTCTTTCAATTTCGCTTCCACCTGCACGCGCTCGACGCAATGATAGTGGTCGATGTGCTCGATCTCGTGGGCGAGAATGTTGGCAAGCTCATCTTCGGTCATCATCAGGTCCAGCATGCCTTCGCCGACGTAGACCGGTCCGCCGGGAAGAGAAAAAGCGTTGATCATGTTGTGATCTGGGAGAACGGTGAAGGTGTACGGCAAATGTCGATGGGCGTGAACTGCAACCGCGCCTCCGACACGGGTGACATACTTCTCGAGTCCTTCTTCTTTAGGAGTAAGCTTGCGTGTTTGCGTTCGGTAGCGAGTGGCAAGTTCCCTGCCGATGGCGATTTCTCGCTCGTCGGAGACGCGCGTGAAGTGCATGGGGACGCGGGAGAGACCGCGCTGGGCATCGGCGGCCATATTCAAGATGGCGTTGGCAGATACGGGATTGGACTTGGGGCGGCGCTGGTTCCAATAGAGCCCGGCGAGCGCGAAGCCCAGGATGAGAAAAAAAACGACGAAGACAACGGAGCGCTTCATAGAAATTGGCGAATGGCATCGCGGTATCTGGTGTAAAGAAATGAAACAAATACCAGCGCCGCACCAACGATGATGAAGGTGATGTACCGGTCACGCGCTTGAAGACCCCAGACATCGAGGGCCATGACTTTTGCGACGCAGAGCAGAAGCATGCCTAGCCCGGTAAGGCGGAAGCTGCGCTCTTGGACCGCGAGAGCGAGCAGAACGATCAGCACACCTTCAATGCCCCACGACACGGTGACCATCCCCGCACGCATTTTCAAGGCGAGCATGCAGGTGAGCAAGATGATGGGGACAAAAAACACCACTTGTTCGGGGCGGCCGGCAATCACCGCAAGTGCTTTGGTCCAGGGGTTCGCGCTCTGAGGAAGGCTGTAGCGCCCGCTAAGACGGAAAGCGAAGTACAGGCTTGCCAGCAAAATGGCGGCCGCCGAACTGAGCACGAAGTAGCGGCCTTGCCAATCGCCTTCACCGAAATAGCCGGCGCCGAATAGATTGTGCGCCATGCCGCGAGCGAGAACTCCGACCGTCAGAAGCAATCCCTGATGCAGGAAGAGCGGGCGATCGAGAAGCAGTGAGGCGCCAAGAAGCGCGAAAACGACGGCGGCCCAGGAAGCGATCACCCATTCGAGCGAAAACTCAAAATAAAAGAGCGCCACGATGGTGGCTGTGCCAAGGTATGCGAGAAGAACGTCGAAGTGCAGACGGCGGTCGCGGCCGGTGTCTTCTTCCTTCTGCGGCAATTGCGCGTAGACGAAAAAGAAAATCAGAACGAGCGGGAGGATCGTATACATCCGCGGACCCCAGAACTCGCCGGGCTCGCCCGCGGTGAGGTTGGAGAAGAAAATCCGTGTGAAAGCGGCGATGAGCGCAGCGTAAGCCTGATATCGGAATTGCGTGATCTTGCGCAACAGGCCGTATTCGAAGAGCACGAGACCAAAAGCGCCCCAGGCCACGGCGATGCTGGTTGGCTGTGTTTGCAGTTCGTACCAGAGCAGCAGGCCACCGATCGAGGAGGCCGCCCACGAGTAGATGTGGTGAATATCTCGCTGGCGCCATTCGTCGGGCATGCGGATGAGACGGGAGAGCGCGTAGAAAATTACAGCGACAATCGCCAGCGACAAGAGACGCACGCTGATGCCGTGCCAAAGGTCAGTAACGTACAGATTCACGCTGATGCTGCGGAGCAGCGTCAGCCCGGCGAGAATGTGTGATTGCCAGGGTAATTCTTCGAGCTCGAAGCGCTGGTCGACGATCGCCAGGACCAACGCAAACGCGGCCCAGAGTGGAGCGAGCCAGCCATTGGGGTATTCATACCATGCAAGCAGGGCCAGCAGTCCAGTGGCTGCGAAAGAATGAAGGAAGGCGACGGCGCGGACGTAGCGCTCTTCGGGCGCGGCTTTGCGCGAGAGAAAGTACAAGCCCGCGGCAACGAGAGAAATGGTGAAGAGGCGTAGGGAGATGGGGCCCCAGAATTTTTGTTCGAGCTGGTAGTTGTAGAAGTACGCGCGGACAAGAGCGCAAAGACCGACGACATTCGCTTGCCAGGCGAGCTGCTGGTAACGAATCCAGCGCGTTGAAAGCGCGAGCGCGAAGGCAAAAACGATCCAGCCAACGGAAATCCAGGGCGCGCGGAGCGCTTCCTGAAGGACCCACACCATCATGCCGGCGGCGGCCCAAGTGTAGGCCACGCGCGCAAGCGCGAGATGGCGTTCGTCCGTGGTGCCAAGCCGCCTGGCGAGCCAATAGCCGCCAATGACAACCGGCAATGCGCTGAAAGCGCGCACAGGCATGGTGTGCCAGGTGTGCATGCCGCCCGGATCAGCCGTGAGCGCCGTGAACACGGCGAGACCGGTGAGAAGATGCGCGTGCCAAGCAAGGGCGTGATAGCGCAGCGCGCGCGCCACCTCGGACAGAACCACCGCGAGAGCGATGAAAGCGAGGGGCTGCCATAGCTCCGGCGCTTCCAACCAAATAAGAAGAGCAAAGAAACCAGTGCCCGCGGCGGCGAAGAGACCGCGAATGGCGCGCTGCCTAGGATCGTGGCGCAGTGCAGCCAACCTGGCGGTGAGATAGAACGCTGCACCAAGAAGGGGAAGAGTTAGCAGCCGCATGGGCACGTGAGCGTGTTCTGGCGATTCGAGATGCAGATTGACGACGATGCCGCGATAAAGAGTGAGCGCGCCGATGAAAGCGTACTGTCCCTGCAGGTGAGGCGATTCAAGGGCGCGGCCCAGACCCGCAAGAATGAGCATGATAGCCGCGAAAGCGAGCGCCGTCCAATCGTGAGAGAACAGAGCCCAGGCGGCGGATGCCGCTGCGAATGCACCGAGATAAGAATGAATGGTCAGCAGGGGACGATCAGGCGAGCCATCGAATAAATTTTTCCAGCGCGAGCCGACGCCAAGGGCATTGGTATAGAAAACGACGGCGCAGAGGGAGAAAAGGACACCGGCAGCGAGAGCTAGATCCTCATTCGCGAAACGCAAGTTGAGGAGGTGGCGGAAGTCAACGCCAACTAAATGCATGCCGACGAGCAGGCCCGTCAGGAGACCGAGGCGGCGGAAAACAACCTCTTTCGCGATGATCCCAGCTGCCAGGAAAGCCTCCGCGCCGACAAGCCAGAGGATGGCCACGTTGTTTCCGGAATAGTGGAAAGGAACTGCGGCGAGCATCAGCGTCGCGCCAACCACGCTCAGTACGACGAAAGCTTGGCGGCGGCGTTTGGTGATGGGCAATTGGGCCAAAGTAAATTCGAACGCTCCAACGACCAGTAGCGCGAGGTACGCGAGCTCCGGCTGGACGGATTGGAACTTCATGACGCCGAGGAGCAGGAGGACGTTTAAGAGAGCAGCAAGCGTGGAGATATGTTCTTCGAAGTCGGTTTTTATGTTGCGGGCAATATAGGAGATGCGGAAGATCAGCCAGTAGAAAAAAAGCAACGCCAAACTGGCGTGGTATTGCTCGAAGTGCCGACCGTGAGCGCCCTCGATGCCGAGAATTCGGTAGAGCCAATAGAGATGATTCAGGTAGCTGGAGAGAATGCCGAAGACTTCGAGCTCGAACCAACCCATTTTCAGGACGATGGAGACAAGACCGATGGCCAGAACTACGCCGGCGGAGAGGCTGTAGACGGTGTCTTGGCTCAATGCCACGGTCGTGTAACCGAGCAGAAAAGCCAGGCCGGTAACGAACTGCGAGCGATATCGCAAAGTGTGCGCGGCCATCGCGATGGCCACAACCAACATCAGGATGCAGTCGAGAGTCAATGAATCAACGACGTGCATCGCGGCGACGTGATAAATCGCGTAGGTGCTGAAAAAGCACAGCGCCCAGCCGCCGCCGATGCCGGTGCGGCCGAGCAGGCGATAGCGTTCGTTCTTTTCCAGATAGATGCCACCTACAAGGAGAAAAGCGGAGGCGAGGTAAGAGATGCCGATTTTGCCGAGCGGGCCAAGAGCGCCGAGTTCGTAGATGCCGAATAGAGCGACACCCACGACAAGAATGATGATGCCAAGTTTGTTGAGCCAGTTTGTGCCGAGGGTTTCTTCGATCGCAGAAACCGTCTTCATGCGCTGCTGAAGAGTCGGCTTGGGCGGAGGCGCGCGATAGGCTGCGATTGGCGGTGGCGCAGAGACGCGCGCGGCCACGCCGGGAGGAATCTCCGCCGTTGCCCGCGACGTGGGCATGGGAATGCGCGGCGCAGGCGGCTGCGACGAAAAAATCAATGGCGGAGTGGTTTGTGATGGAGCAACCGGGGCAGGCGGTCTTACTTCGACGGGCGTTTTCGCCGCCGCAGGCACGACGAGCTTCGGCTGCACGGGTGCGGTTGGCGCCGGCAGGCTTTGAATTGGCGTGTTTGCCGGAGCGATTGGCACGGGAGTCGGTGTAATGGGAGAAGGTTCTTGCGGCTTTTGCAGCGGCTGTGGCTCAGGCTTCTTCTCAGGGATGGGAAACGACATCGGTGCGGGCAGTTTGACTGGCACCGACAAGTCGACGTGCGGCGTTGGAACTGGAGTTCCTTTCACGGTAGGAGTGGCGGGGGCGGCCGGTCTCTGTGTAAGTCCACTTGCAACTGGCGCGGCGGGATGGGCTGCGGCGCTGATTTGGCGCTTGAGGTCGGCAACCTCGCGCTGGAAGGAGGTATGTTGCCTAGAATTCTCTTCCGTGAGCTTGTCCAAATTCTCGCGCAGTCTTTTGTACTTCCCGAGCAGAATGAGGGTGATAAAGGGGGTGGCGATCGCCAGAATTGCGAAAAGCACAAAAATCAGCTCAGCAAGGGGCATGGGGTTTCCTTGGGGTGCGTGATCCTTTGTTCTGATGTTAGAACGAGGGCAGGTAAGAATCTTGCAATTTGTTTCCAGGGCGACCCTTGCAGTAACCTCTTCCCACATAAAGGCAGTAAAATGAAAGACTTAACGACTCGATTCGATTCCGCCCGAGCTACTAAACTCCGAAGAATTAGAGGCTGTCCATACAGTCGAATTCCCGTATTGTAGACCGACCTGTGGTATAATCCTTTTGCGCTTAATACCTCGGTTGTGTTGTGCGGTCCCTCTGGTGCAGTGCTTGATCTGAGACTCCCGCCTCCAGTTTCCTCCGTACGTTTTACGCGTAATCTAAAACAAGACTGGCAAAGCAAGCCGCCGGCCGCCCGAGAACTCGTGTGCGCACCGCGACGGCTTCTGCCAGCAAGAAAGTAATACTGAATGTTGAATGTTTCAGAAGTGAATGCAGAGCGCTCCTCGGAGCCTCTGCCGGAACGCGCGTCAGCGCGATTTTCCGAAATGTTGATTTCTCCCTATGTAAAGGAGAGATTGGAAGCGGCGCGGTTTACCACGCCGACTCCTGTACAGGCTGCGGCGATCCCGCAAGCGCTGGAAGGCAAAGATGTGCTGGCGACGGCGCAGACCGGAACGGGCAAGACGCTGGCGTTCCTGATTCCGGTGATCGAACGGCTGCTCAAGGATAAGACTCCGGGAATCGCGGCGCTGGTGCTCGTGCCAACGCGCGAACTCGCCATGCAGGTCGTGGAGCAATACAACGCTTTGCGCGGCAAGCAACTGTTGCCCGCGGCGCTGGTCGTCGGGGGCTTGTCCGAAGGGGCGCAGCTCCAGGCGATTCGCAAAGGCGCGCGGCTGGTGGTAGCGACTCCGGGGCGGCTGGAAGATTATCTCGACCGCAGACTCTTCCACTTTAACGCGCTGCGTATCCTCATCCTCGATGAAGCGGACCGCATGCTGGACATGGGATTTCTTCCCGCCATCAAGCGCATCGTCTCTATCCTTCCCAAAGAACGGCAGACGATGTGCTTCTCCGCCACGATGGAAGGCGATATGACGCGCATCGTGAAAGATTATCTTCGCAGCGCTGTGCGCCTTTCGTTCGGCTCGACTTCGAAGCCCTCGGAAAATGTCCGCGTACAGGCGTTTGAAGTCGCCATGGACCGCAAGCAAGAAATGCTGCAGCGCTTGCTGGCCAAGGAAACGGGAAAGTGCCTGGTGTTTGCGCGAACCAAGCGCGGAACCGAGCGGATTGCCGAGAGCTTGAACCGCAGGGGCTTCTCCGCCGCCATGATTCATGGCGACCGCTCACAATCGCAGCGCACTTCGGCGCTGACGGGATTCCAGCAGGGACGCTTCCGCGTACTGGTGGCGACGGACCTAGCTTCACGCGGGATTCACGTGCAGGATATCGCGCACGTCATCAACTACGATCTGCCTGAGGTGGCGGAGAATTTTATCCACCGCGTTGGGCGAACGGGACGCAACGGCGGACACGGTGTGGCTTCAACGCTTTTCGTGAAAGAACAGCGGTCCGAATTATTCCACCTGGAGCGTTCGCTGGGCATCAAGATCGAGCGCATGCGCGCGGATGAGACGAGTTCCCTTCCCGAAAAGAAGGACCGGAACCCGGTCAACTTGCCTGCCTTTCCGGATCGTAAGCCTGTCAACCTTCCTCGTGTGGAGTCCGCCCCGGTGCCAGAGCGATTTGTGTTTCCCGGCGAGGTTTTCCAGACGCAGCTAGAAAACTAAGCGAGTCCAATCACGACGTGAAACGCGGGCCCCCCGATCAGATCGGGGGGCCCGCGTGCGTTTCAGAGTACTCGCGGCAAAATACGAGAATGCTGATCAGGCATGCAGCCGACGGAGACAAGAGCGCCATCTGGGCCATCATGGAGCCCATCATCCGCGCGGGCGAGACCTACGCGCTTCCACGAGACATGGACAAGGAGTCCGCCCTGGCGTATTGGCTATCCGCAGCTCATGAAGTATTCGTTGTGGAAGAGGGCAGCGCAACTGTCGGCGCCTATTTTCTGCGAGCGAACCACCAAGGCGGCGGAGCGCACGTGGCAAACTGCGGCTACATGACCGCCGTTTCAGGGACGGGCCGCGGCGTAGCCCGTGCAATGTGCACCCATTCGCTGGGCCGCGCGCGCGAACGCGGATTTCGCGCTATGCAATTCAACTTCGTCATCAGCACCAACGAGCGCGCCGTGCGGCTGTGGCAGAGTTTTGGCTTTGAAATTGTCGGCCGCCTCCCCGGGGCCTTCCAACATCCGACACAAGGATACGTCGACGTATACGTCTTGTATCACAATCTCTGGTGATGGTACGGTTTGAAACACGATGAAAGGCAATGTTTGGGAGATCGTTAGAAAAGAGGATGGAACTTTCGAAATGTTCCACAAGGGAGAATTGCTCCACGGCTCGATCCCGGATAGGTGGCTTGAAGATCAGCCGGTGCGCTATGGCTTCTGCGGGGAGAAGTACCGCGACATCCGTCGGCAACTAGATCAGTTCAGAAGAGCGAAAATTGTCCTCTAGCCCAATCCAAAACAGGCCGCTGCCGGAATTTCAATCTGTACCACTCCCTGATCTCTAGCGCGTTTGCACTGATGCGCGCGGCTATGCTACACATGCTGCATGCCTGATTTTGCCGCCCCCGTCGAACGGCTCATCGATGAGCTGAAACATCTTCCCGGAATTGGCCAGAAGACCGCGCAGCGCCTGGCGTTTCATCTGCTTCGGGCGGCGCCCGAGGATGCGCTGGCGCTGGCGGACGCCATTCGCGACGCCAAAGAAAAGATCCGCGCGTGCTCCGTCTGCCACAACATCACGGACTCAGATCCGTGCCTGTACTGTGTGGGACCGACGCGCAGCAAGAAGACGATTTGCGTGGTGGAAGAAGCGCACAACATCATGGCGATCGAAAAAACGCGGACGTACAGCGGGATGTACCACGTGCTGGGCGGGGCTCTTTCGCCGCTATCGGGCCGCGGACCGGAGCAACTTCATATCAAGGCGTTGATCGAAAGGCTGAAGGGCGGCACCGTCGAAGAGATCATCATCGCGACGAATCCCACGGCCGAAGGCGAAGCCACGGCGGTCTACCTTTCGAAGTTGTTGAAGCCGCTCGGTGTGCGCGTCACGCGGATCGGCGTCGGGATTCCGGTGGGCGCGGACCTGGAGTATGCCGACGAAGTGACTATGTTGAAGGCCATGGAAGGGCGACGGGATTTGTAGGATTCATCGCACCTAGAGCACTAAGAAATGTGCCGTCCACGCTCCGCAAGGGGCGGCTCAGTTTGCTAGGGCAATAGGCGGACAGTAGCAAAACTCTCAGTACCTCTAGGACGCTCTAGCCAATCCTCTCCTTTAGGTATAGAGTTTAAGTCCCACGGTGGCTGTCCTCCCACCAAACCTATAGCAGCCGCGAAAAGGCTGACAGGAGGTGCGCTAATGCCGAGCTTGGCGCACTACATGACGCAGTACGATCAGGAACACGAATCCGGCTGGAACAAATTCCTGCATGGTATTGGTATCCCGATGATTTTTGCCGGGATCGTCCTTCTCCTTTTCATGAAATGGGTTTGGGGAGCAGGTTTCTTTCTGGGCGGATGGGCGTTTCTGTTTCTCGGCCACCGGATCGAGGGAAACCATCCGGCGTTTTTCCAGGGACCGATTTATTTGCTGGTTGGGCCAATCTGGGTCGCAAAAGAAGCATGGATGTTGCTGACCGGAACAAACCGCAGGCCGGCCTCGCAAGGTACTCCGCAAAGTGATGCGATGAAGTAGCCGCAGCGATGTCACTCGCATGCGCGAAATCTGAAAAGCCTGAGGGACGGCGGCGGTCTGCATGAATGATTCAGGCGGCAATTTTGCCGAAGAGACAACTGGAATGGTGTCCGATAGCGTTACCAGTGCCAGCACTGAGTTAAGGAAGCGCCGCAGCACGCGGATCGTGCAGGCGGTTCCTCTCGTGGTGACCGGTGTCGACGCACTGGGGCGTCCGTTCGTGGAACGAACGTCGTCGCTGATTATCAACTGCCATGGCTGCCGCTACCAGTCCAAGCATTACGTCCTGAAAAACATGTGGGTGACGATGGAGATCCCGCACCAGGAATCAGGGCAGCCGCCGCGCACGGTGCGGGGACGGGTGGCTTGGATTCAACGGCCTCGAACGGTGCGGCAACTTTTTCAGGTGGCGCTGGAGCTGGAAGTTTCCGGCAACGTTTGGGGCATCGCGTTTCCGCCGGAAGATTGGACCGCATCCCCCGAGATGACACAAGTCGTGATGAAGTTGGATGAGGCACACGGGACATCGCAATCGCCGCCACCGGTGGCTGAAACGGATGCGGCGTCGCATTTGGGCGAGGCGGAGCTTCCGCCGGCGGTGGACAATTTGAGGCTGTTCCCTTCCCCGACGAGCGCGACGGATGCGTCGTTGCAGTTGGCGCGGCAGGTAGCGAGGCTGGTGGCGGATGCCAAGCAGCAGGTTCAGGCGGCGACGCGGGAAGCGGCCTCGCAGGCGGTCTCGGCGGAGCGGCGGCTGTCATTCGAACAATGGGAGCAAAAGTTTGCCGCGGGACGCGCGGAAATCGCCAATGAGACGGCGCATGCGATTGAAAAGTTTCAGCAGGAAGCCGATGAGCATTCAAGGACGGCCCATGCAGCAGCGGCCGAGGCGCTGCGAACGGAATTGCCGCGGTGGCTGGCGCCGCAACTGGAGCAACTCACGCGCGACTTGACGGCGAGGCTCTCGCAAGAAGGCGCAGCCCAGCGCAACGAGCACGCCCAGCAACTGGAAGCCAGGGCGGAGACTGTGCGAACGGTATGCCGGGAGGCAGAGGAAACGGCGGCCCTGTTGAAGACCCAGTCCGAGCAGGCGGAAGCACAAATTGTTGCGCGCGCGAAATCAGCGAAGCAAGAGGAAGAAACGGCAACTGCGCAACTCGCGGCGCTGAGGGCTACAGCCAATGAGATTCAGCAACAGGTAACAGCGGCGCTCTCATCCGCGCAATCGTTCTCACAAGGGCAGCTTGCAAGTGAATTGGAAGCGGTGCAAGCGCGGTGGCGGGAGGCGATCGAGAGCACTCTAGCGGAAGCGCAGGATCGCGCGGCGGGCGGATTGAACGAGCACGCGCGCGGGTTGATGACTCGGGTGCAGGACGAGATGGCGCGTCACGCCACGGCAGCGCGCGAATCGGCGACGAGTACGGTAACAGAAGCGGAGCAGCGAATTGCAGCGTCGCGGGATACGCTAGAGGAGCAGACGCAACGTCTGGAGTCGGCGCTGGCGCGTGCCGGAGAGACGAGCCAGCGGCTTGAACAACATTCGGCGCAGCTTGAAAACGTACAGCAGCAGGCGCTGGCCGGATTCCAAGGGCAATTGGAAACTGTATTGAGCCCGCACCGCGAAGAAATGCAGCGCCGGTCCGAAGCCATCCTTGAGGAGATCAACTCGAAAATTCGATCGACATTTGAAGAAGCGAGCCGCCAGGCAGTAGCGCAATTTGACCGGCAAATCGCGGAGATGGTGCAGCCGCACGTCACGCGCGCCGAAGAAGCGGTTCATCGGCTGGCAGGGGGGCGGTCGCTGCTGGACGCGGCGCTGACGCTGCAGCAGGACCGCATTCGCAATTCGGCGGACGAAGCGTTCGCGGAATCGCTGACGCGCTTCCGGGAGAATCTGGGCAGCGTCGAGCAAATCCTGCAGGAATCTTCGCAATCCATCACCTGGCGCAACCTGACGGAACTGGAGGGAAAAGCCGGCGATTTGAAGCACCAGATGGTCGAAGAACTCTTGAAATCGACGGAATGGTACGAAAAGAAGGCGCAGACGCAGATTCAGAATTTGACGGAAAGAACCATCGAGCACTCTGGAAACCAGTTGCGGGAGAGGGCGGGAGAGATTTCCAGCGTCTTCGCGAGTGAGCTGGATCATGCAAGCCGCAACTTCGTGGGACACGCGCAAACCCAGATCGAAGAGATGGTGCGGGATTCCTTCGAGCGCGCGCGCTCTCTCTTCGCGGAAGCAGCGGACACGACAGCAGCGGCATTCACGGATGAGATTCAGCGCTCCGGCCGGCAAGAGCTGGAGGGATTCAACGAAGAGGTGCGGCGTTCCACGGATGGCGCGCGGGTGCAACTGGACGCCGTGCGCGTGGAACTGGTGCAGAAGACGACGGCCGAACAAGAGGGCTTCTTGCGGCGCTTCCAATCCTCCATGGGTGGAGCGCTTGAAGCGGGCGTTGCCGAGGCTCAGCAGAAAGTGTCGGAAGGGTTTGGACCCCTGCTGGATTCCTGGAAAGCGATGACGGTTGCTCATCAGCAGGAAATGCAGAACATCTACGCCCAGACCGGCGAACAAGCCGCGGAGCAGTATAAGAGCCGGTTGGAAAATGTTTCGAACCAGTGGATGCTAGCAACGGTGGCGTCCCTGGATCATCAGTCGCGAGAGATGATTTCGGGAATTGCCGCGACAGCGGAAGAGAAACTTCGCGAAGCCTGTGCACAGGTATTCGCAGGCGTAGGTGAATCGCTGCGCGAACGGCTGAGGGAGATGGCGCAGAGTTTTGCGCCGCCGATGGAGCCTCCCGGGCAGGCAAAAAGCGCCAACACAAGCGCCTGATCACCAGGTCCCCACAGCCAAGAATAGTTGTTCCACGACAACTCTTCGCAACACGATTCGGCCGCCGATTCGCCACTTCCCTGCTGGCCCGGTATAATCCCTAAGGTTTCAATCACAATGGCCAATCATTCTTACCTGCGCGTGTGGACACGCGATTTTTCACTGGAAACGATGCTTGCCGAGTTCGCGCGGTTTCTGACAACCGCCCCCCTTTCGGCGACGCAGAATAGCTTTAGCGAACTGACCGTGCAGGCCGTGGATGGAACGGAGATACCGGTCGCAGAGTGGGATTTGCGCCCTCTGAAGGTAGGACCTGCGGAGGTTGCGGCGCTGGCGGTGCAGCACCTGAATGCGGACACCGCGTACATCGCGAACGCAAAATGGGACTTGTGGGGGTTCGATATCGAGAGCATGAAATGGCAGCACAAGCCGGAGCCGCTTGTCCTGTCGTGCCACGGCCAGCAGTATGACGAAGGACTTGCGGCGACGGCGGGACACTTTATGGCAGACTTGGGCTTCGAGCATTTTTTCACGGGGCACGGTGGGCTGCTGGCGCCGGGAGCGGCCTCGAATCCGTTCAATTCGTCAGATCACCCTATCGAGCATTCTTTTCGGCAATGGATGTCGGTGAGCGGCAACCTGAAGGAATATCACGCCAAGACCCGGGAGAACATCCAACAATTATTCCACTGGGTGGAAGCGATTGAGCGGGCCCTGCCGGTGGAGCGCAGCGAGCTTTGGTCCGAAGGGGAGGAAAACTTTGAAGCGCGGCTGGACGCGATTCTGGCGCAGAGGTAGCGCGTTCAAATCTTGGGCAAGCCCCGTTCGCAGAGTCCTTCCACGAAGGGCGGCCAGCAGCTAGAATTATGGTAGCAGGCATCTGATGGGGCCGGTCCGGATACGCTGCAGGTGATGGATGTGCTGTGCACACCGGAGAAAGATGGGAAGCCCGGGCGAGTGGTGGAAGTCGCCCATAAAACGGCAAGTCTCTGATGGAGAAAACTTCACAAAGCGATTGTTGGTGTGCTAACGAGGCCGGTATCAGTCCGTCCATCTTCAAAGAGGGCCACGGTATCGACGCGGCCCGCAGGTGGAGAATCCCCCTGAATTTTCCACTGAGTCTCCTGTCCTTGGCTATTTTTCTGGGCGGGTGCGGTGCGGATGCGTCCAAGCCTACGCCGCAAGCGGAAACCAAGCCCGCAGAGCCTGCCGTACCCGAAGATATTCAGTTGGCAGTAAAGGCGCTGCTGGGGAGCGAGTCGCAGGTGCTGCTATTCGGAGACCTGGCGAAGAACGGGAAGCAGGAATTCCTTGCGGCGGATGTCGTACCAAAGACGCCAACCAACAATTTGCCGGGAACCATCGTGACGCGCGTCGTCGTGGCGGAAAATACCGACGGGAAATGGGCGGAAGTTCTGCGCTGCGATGAACATTTGAAAAACCAGAAAGGCTTTATGGGTTTGACGCCACTGGTGCCGGTGACCGGCTGGCGGCTGCAATACGAGCAAAACGATGAAAAGGGCCTGCAGCTTTATTTCACACCGCTGAAGGGCGCCATCGATACGCATGTGCTGCCGATCGGTGTGCGCTGGAATCCGGCCACGAAGCGCTACCAATCCCTGGATCGCACGTACGAACATTTCCTGCTCGAGTCGCCTTCGATGCAAGATGCGAGGTCCACGCTGCGATGAGCGCCGTCCCGCCAGCGACCGGTAATCGGGCGTCCAAGCCCCCCCGGGAATCTTCCCCTGTCAAAGGCTTACGCGGCCTGATGCCTTATCTGCGGCGCTACCCCGGCGGTATCGTTTTCGGCTTGCTCACGGTCCTGCTGATGAGCATTGTCGGCAACGCGCTCCCCCTCGCCACCGGCGTCATGACGGACACTCTCGCCGGCAATTCGGTTCCCTTTGAACACTCCACTCAGGCTGGAACTCCGCTCACACTAGGCCTGAACCCGTCTACCCTCAGCCGCTTCATTCCTTACTACGCGCCTAGCAGCCGCCGTACGTTGGGCATCTATTGCCTCATCGTCGTATTCTGCGTCGCAATCAAGGGCGTTCTATCTTTTTCTGCGCGCTGGACACTCATCGGCGTCTCTCGCGACATCGAGTTCGACATTCGCAACGATCTCCTGAAACGCCTGCTGATCCTCGAGCCCGAATTCTACGTCCGCAATCGCACCGGAGAACTGATGTCCCGTGCCACCAACGACCTGAACGCCGTCCGCATGGTCCTCGGCCCCGGCATCATGTATAGCGCGACGACGATAGGCACCATGATCTTGGCCATCCTTGTCATGGTCGCGCTCTCGCCTTCCCTCACGCTTTGGGTTCTTCTTCCCGCGCCGGTAGTGGCTGTCGCCGTGTGGTTCTTCGGAAAAACGATTCACGACCTCTACGAATCGATCCAGGCCGCGCTCGCCACCCTCACCGCACGCGTCCAGGAGAATCTTGCCGGCGTGCGCGTGGTGCGCGCCTACGCTCAAGAAGAAGCGGAAATCCGCGGCTTCGACGAGCCCAACCGCGAGTATGTCTCCCGCAACATCAAACTCATCCGCGCCTGGAGCATGTTCATGCCTTCGCTGCAGGCGCTCATTGGCACTACCTTTTTGATCGTGCTATGGCAGGGCGGCCATCAGCTTTTCCGCGGAAAGATTTCCCTGGGCGCTCTCATTGCCTTTAACGGTTATCTCACTTTACTCGTCTGGCCCATGATCGCCCTTGGATGGGTCACGAATATTTTTCAGCGCGGCGCTGCTTCCATGGGCCGGTTGAATTACATCCTCACCGCCGAACCGAATATCGATGATCGCCACGCGAAAGTTCCGGAAGGCACCAAGCCGCGCGGCGAAATCGAATTCCGTCATCTCACCTTTGCTTATCCGACCACGCTTTCCGGAGCCGGTTCGAATGGCTCCTCCAAGTCCAATGGCAGCGGTCCTCATCCTGTGCTCCGCGACATTCATTTGAAAGTCCCCGCCGGCTCTACCCTCGCTATCGTCGGGCCCACGGGTTGCGGCAAGACCACCCTCGCCGCTCTCATCGCGCGTCTCTGGGAGGCGCCGGATGACTCGGTCTTGATCGATGGGCGTCCGATACGCGAGTGGCCCCTCACCACTTTGCGCCAGTCCATCGGCTTCGTGCCGCAGGACACTTACTTATTCGGCGAAACCGTCGGCGGCAACATCGCTTTCGGCCTGCCAGAATATGACGAGCAGCGCGTCCGCGAAGCCGCCGAAATTGCCAGCCTGCACGGCGACGTCCAGGACTTCGGCAAGGCCTACGAAACCATGGTCGGCGAGCGCGGCATCACTCTCTCCGGCGGACAAAAGCAGCGGGCTGCGATTGCGCGCGCCGTTGTCCGCGATCCGCGAATTCTGATCCTTGACGATTCGCTATCCGCCGTCGACACGCAAACCGAGGAGCGCATCCTCACCGGACTGCGTGGAATCATGGAAGGCCGTACCACGATTCTCATTTCGCACCGTACCTCGACCGTTCGCGACGCCGACCAGATCGTTGTCCTGGTCGAAGGGGCCATCGCCGAATGCGGAACGCACGACGAATTGCTCGCGCGCGGCGGCTACTACGCGGATTTGTATCAGAAACAGTTGCTGGAAGAAGAGCTCGAACGCGCATGAGCAACCTGCACGAAGAAGAAGCCCTCGGCAAGGCCTATGATTCGCGCTTGATGCGGCGGCTTCTGCAGTACATGAAGCCGTACAGATGGCGCGTGGTGCTCGCGCTCGTTATGGTGGCCATCGTCACGCCGCTCGAGCTTGCCCCCCCGCTCATTTTTCGCAAGGGCATCGACAGCTACTTTGTTCCTGAACTCAAGGGCGCCATCACGGAAGCGTCTGCATGGACGGGCATCGGCTGGCTCAGCCTTTTCTTGCTAGCCGTGCTGGTGTTCGACTTCCTCGCCCAATACATCCAGATTCGCATCATGCAGCGTGTCGGCCAGCAAACCATGTACGACATGCGCGGCGAGATATTCAGCCACATGCAGCGTTTGCCGATGAGCTACTTCGACCGCAATCCCATGGGCCGGCTGGTGACGCGCGTGACCACGGACGTCGATGCTCTCAACGATCTCTTCGCGGCCGGCGTCGTTACCATGATCAACGACTTCTTTCTCCTCGCGGTCATGGCCGGCTTGCTCTTTAAGATCGACCGCCGCCTGGCGCTGGACACGCTCGCCGTCCTCCCCGGCATCCTGATCGTCACCATGATTTTCCGCAAATTCGTCCGCGACGCGAATCGCCGCATCCGCACGGCCATTGCCCGCATCAACGCTTTTCTTCAGGAATACATTTCCGGTATGAGCGTCGTGCAGCTCTTCAATCGCGAACGCAAAGCCATGGACGAATTTGAGAAGCGCAATCGGGACAATATGCTTGCTTGGCGCGATGCCATTCTCGCCTACGCTCTCTTCTATCCGGCGGTCGAATTTCTCAGCTTCGCCACCATTGCCCTGATTTATTGGTCCGGCGGCAACCGCATTCTCTCTGGCGGGCTTACTCTCGGTGTTCTCACGGCTTTCACCATGTTTGCGCAGCGCTTTTTCCGGCCGATTCAGGACCTCAGTGAGAAATTCAACATCCTCCAATCCGCGATGGCTGCATCCGAGCGCATCTTCAAATTACTGGATGAGCCGGTGCCGGCAGGATCGGATCCCAACGCCATTCCTCTCGACCATCCGCGCGGCGAGATTGAATTCCGCAACGTGTGGTTCAGCTACCGCAACGTCGCGGAACCCGCCGAAGAAGATTGGGTCTTGCGCGACGTCTCCTTCCGAGTGGAGCCCGGGCAGACCATTGCCATCGTGGGACACACGGGCGCGGGGAAGACCACTCTGATTTCCCTGTTGCTGCGCTTTTACGACATTCAACGCGGACAAATTCTCCTGGACGGCAAGGACATTCGGCTGATCGAATTGCAGGATTTGCGGCGGCAATTCGGCATCGTGCTGCAGGATCCATTTCTATTCACTGGCACGATTGAAACGAATATCCGGCTGGGCACGCCGGGCATCGACCGCCCCACGGTGGAGCGGTCGGTTGAGGAGATTGGACTTGGGGAATTCATTCGCTCGCTGCCGGAGGGAGTGGGCGCCAGCGTTAACGAGCGCGGCTCAACGCTTTCAGTCGGGCAGCGGCAGCTCATCAATTTTGCGCGCGCGCTGGCGCACAATCCGCGCTTCCTGATTCTGGACGAAGCCACTTCGAGCGTGGATACGAAGACGGAGCTACTAATTCGTGAAGCGTTGAACCGCTTGCTCTCCGGTCGAACCGCGCTGGTCATCGCTCACCGCCTGAGCACCATTCAGCACGCGGACCGCATTCTCGTGTTTCACAAAGGGCGCTTGCGCGAGCAGGGCGCGCATCAGGAGCTTCTTGCGCAGCGCGGAATTTACTATCGGCTTTACCAGTTGCAGTACAAGGAGCAGGAGCTGCACCTTCCCATCGAAGCCAACGGCTCGGCTGAACCCTCCGTGTTACCGGCCAGTGACTGATTCTTGCGCAATACAAACATGCCGCCAATCCCGCTCCTTCTCTCCGCCGGCGAAGCTTCCGGAGACATGTATGCCGCGCGGCTCGCGACCGCGTTGAAGCAGCGCCTGGACGTGGCGATTTTCGGGATGGGCGGGCCGCAGATGCGCGCGGCGGGCGTCGAGATCATCACGGATTATGCGGAGATTTCCGTCGTGGGAATCACCGAAGTGCTGAAGCGGTTGCCGTCGTTGTACCGCGCCATGAGGCGGCTCGTGAACGAAGCGGAGCGCCGGCGGCCACCGCTTGCGATTCTGACGGATTTCCCCGGTTTTCATCTGCGGCTGGCGCGCAAGCTGCGCCTGAAGGGCATTCGAAACGTCTATTACATCTGTCCGCAATTCTGGGCGTGGCGGCCGTGGCGCGTAAATTTGGTGCGGCGGCGATTCGTCCAGGCGCTGTGTATTTTCCATTTCGAGGAAAAGTTCTACGCCGATGCCGGCGTGCCGGTGAAATTCATCGGGCATCCGCTCGTGGGAAACGTGAAGGTCACACTGACTCGGGAATTATTTTGCAGGAAATACGGTCTGGAACAAGGGAACCCCATCATCACGATCTTGCCAGGCAGCCGGCGGGGCGAGATCGCCCACCATGTTCCTGTACTGGTGCAAGCCCTTGCGGAGTTGGGTCGGACCTTGCCGGGCAGTTTTGGCGTTGTGGTTGCCGTAGCGCCCGGGCTGGACTCGCAGAAATGGAAGGGACTGTTTCCAGGACAGCGGCAAGTCAAATTCATTGAGGATGACACTTACAACGCCCTGGCAGCCGGGGACCTGGCGATCGTCTCCAGCGGCACGGCCACGGTCGAAACGGCCTTGCTCGGTACACCGATGATTGTTGTTTACCGGCTCTCTCCGCTGACGGCACGGCTCGCAAAACCGCTGGTAAGAACCAGGTTTTTCAGCATGGTAAATTTGATCGCCGGACGCGTAGTCGTCCCTGAATTGATCCAGGACGACTTCACATCGCAAGGAGTCGCCGCAGAAGCGGAAAAACTGCTTTCTCCCTCGGAAGAAGGTAAGAAGCGAGTGGAAGAAATGCGCCGCGGGTTGGAAGAAGTGCGGCAGCTCCTGGGCCCCCCGGGAGCGGTCGAAAGGGCCGCGGATGAAATTGTAAAGCTGTTGACCGCGCCCAAAAGCAACGCGAACTGACGGGTTTGGTATCCTATAGATGTACATTGGTGCAGAATTGAAGATATTTGAAAGGGGTCCGATGGCCCTTCGCCGAAAAGTTCCTGGTACATTTGTCTTCTTTACGCTGATCTTTCTTTCTTGCGCTGCCGCCCCGCTCCAGGCCCAGGCTCCCCGGCCCGCGAATTTCCTCGCCGAACACTACGACGTCTCCGCCTCGCTGGACGCCATTGGACAATCGATTTCAGCCACCGCAAAAATCGATTTCAAGGCCGTGGAAGCCTCCAGCAGCGTGCGCGTCGAGCTGCACCCGAATCTGATTGTGAAAGAGGTAAGAGGAGCCGACGGCAAACCGCTGACCTTCGAGCGCGACAACCAGAACCCTCTCATGGTTGTCGTCCAACTGCCCGCGCCCGTGGCCACCGCCGGCCGCGTCACCCTCACCTACACTTATGCGGGGTTGCTCGTAAATGAAGAGAACAGCCCTGTGCCGGGCGTGCGTGCCGCGCTGATCAGCAAAGATGGCGCTTACTTGCTGCTGCCCGCAAGGTGGTTTCCGCTCACAAACTTTCCGTCGAACCGTTATACGGCGACATTCCGGCTGAACGTTCCAGACATCTTTGCCGTCGCGGGGACCGGCAAAGCTTCCGCTCCGTCGCCCATGCCCGGCAAAAACGTCGTGGAAGGCGGGCGGCTGCTCTACACCTTCGAGTGCAAGAATCCCGCGCCTCATGGCACGTTTGTAGCGGGCAATCTCCAGCTCAATCCAAAGCAGGCGGAAGGAATCAACGTCGCGGTCTACGCTCCGCGGGCGTCGTCCGCGAATGCCGAGGAATTTGCGGCCAGCGTGGCGCGCTCGGCGATTATTTTTTCAGACATGTTTGGACCCATACCGGATCCAACTTTCACGCTGATCCAGCTGCCCGACGGGACCCTACGCGATTACGCGGCGCCCGGAATTTTGCTCCTCAGCCAGCGCGTCTGGGAACCCAAGAGCAGCGACCGCACCATTGCACGCCTGGTGGCCTCGCAATGGTGGGGCGTTCAGGTTCTCCCGGCAACGCCGGGCGATGTCTGGATCAGCGATGGGCTGGCGCGGTATTCCGAAGCGCTTTACGCGGAGCAAAACGCTGGCAAAGAAGCGGGGCTCCGGGCCGTGGACGAATTCGCGGTTGGCGCGCTGATGTATGAGGATGCCGCGCCTATCGCGCAATCCGCACGGCTGGCTCCTTACTCCCCCGATTACCGCTCGGTGGTGCTGAACAAAGGTGCGATGCTTTTTCACATGTTGCGGGCGCAAATGGGCGACGTGGCCTTCAAATCCGCTCTGCGCGATTTCTACTTTCAATTTGCGGAGAAAAGCGCGCGGATCGAGGATTTTGAAAACCTCGCGGAGCGCCGCGCGCAAGCCGCGGCGAAACCGCCGCAAGAGCCTCCGAACTTGCGCGGCTTTTTCGCCCAGTGGCTGAATTCAACGGGTGTGCCGGAGTTCTCGCTGGAATACGTGGTGTACCGCACACCGAAGGGATTTCGCGTCGTTGGCAAGATCAAGCAGCCCCTGGACACCTTTCGCATGCCCGTGGATCTGCGCATCGATACGGAAGGAAATCCGGAACTGAAGACTATCGACGTGATCGGCACGGAATCGGGGTTCACGGTAGAAACGTTTGGCCGGCCCAAGCCCGGCGGAATCAAAATCGATCCCAATAACCTCATCCTGAAGGGAAGCACTTCACTGCGTGCCCGCGCAGCCATTGCGCGGGGCGAGGATCTCGCCGAACAAGGCCGCTTTTACGATGCGGTGACGCAGTATCAGCGGGCGCTGGCGATTCAGCCGAACCGGCCGCTGGCGAATTTCCGCATGGGCGAAGCGTTCTTCTACCAGAAAAACTATCAGGCAGCAGCGAACGCCTTCCGCGAAGCGCTGCAAACCGTTCCCGAACCCTCGGAAAAGTGGTCGGAAGTCTGGAGTCACATCTACCTCGGAAAGATTTTTGACATGCTGGGGCAGCGCGAGCGCGCCGTCAACGAATACAGCAAAGCAAAACAAACTAACGACGACACCGGCGGCGCCCAGCAAGTCGCGGAAGGATTCCTGAAAAAAGCCTACTCCGAAGGCGGAACCTCCGTCGCCACCCCTCCGGCCGGCCACACCCCGAAGCCGGCGGCAGCAATTCCCGCTCCGGCCTCCGGCGAGAAGCCCGTTCTGAAGAAGCCCAACCCTTCTCAGCGATAGGAATCGTTTTGCAGCGGTCGGGAGCGTTCCTCTTCCGCGAAGAATTGCTCGCGTTGCACGAAGGGTCCGTGCGAAGCTGTCCCAACGACAAGGCAGCAAAAACTAGCAAAAACTCCTTGATTCTTATATTCCTTGTGGTCTTCTACTTTTTGGGTAAGAGTGCGGATTTTTCCCGACTGCGGCAGAGTTCTCTGCCGCTTTTTTCATTCCGGGCCGCAAATTCCAGCTGGCAGTTCTCACGGTAATCCGCCCCGCCTGCAGCTGCCCGGCGCGGACACTCTGGAGTGCGGCAGTCTGGCTGCCTGAGGGCATCGCGACGAGTGAAGGTTCCGACCATACCGGAAGGGGGCCCCCTGCATTTGAGTGGGACACTAAATCAGCCGTCAGATTCCCCAAGGCCTGTCAATCGCCCGGATACGTCACCTTTTCGCTGGATAAGGACCCGGAATCGCTCGCCCATGCCTTCCGGGTGGATCAGCGTCTTGAGTTGGAGCCGCGCTTTCGTGCGGTCTGTCCCGGTTTGTCCTTCATCGTAGAGGTCCGCAAATTCATTCCCCTGCCCGAGCGCCAGTAGAAATGCGGTCTGTGAAGCGAACCCCGCGGTTTCAAGGCCCGACCGTTTTCCCCAGGATTCGAGCGCCGTGAAATTGGCGTGCGCGGTCAAATCCTGCTCGCCGGGCGAACCATAAAATTCCTCGCTGGCGCGATGGTTTTGATAAGCCAGAAGCGTCCCGCGCATGTGGTGCTCGTCAAAGAGTTCGGCCGCCGGATGGCCGTAATCGATGGTGAGCACGTAACCTCGCTCGAGCCGGCGGCCAATTTCGCTGATCCAGTCGCACGCTTCCAGCCCTGCTTCGGCGTGCTGGCCCTCGCACAAGACAATACTTTGCGCCGCAAAATACTCAGAGATGGCACAAGTCGAAAGCGGCGCCAGAACATCTATAAAGTGCCCGTCGCGGAAGCCGGCGAGAATCTCTTTCAACGTGCCACCAACCATCACGACCCGATGTACGGGCAGCGCATCGACCAACTCGTTGGAAAAGAAGCAGCCTGCGGCGATGTGGGCTGGAATTTCGGCCCAAGCGGCAAAGTGCCCGGCGGCCGCGTGGCGCTTGGCATGCATCGCTGCCTGCTCGCGCCGCGACGCGGAGCGCTCCACCGCGGCGTAGCGCAGGACATCATAAAAAGCCGGGAGCTTCGCCTCGCAAAAATCGAGAACGTGGCCGGCGAACCGCCCGGCGCCGGCCCCCGCCTCAACGAGCGCAAATTCCGCCGGACGGCCAAGACCTTCCCACATCTCAGCGAACTGTCGCGCCAGGAGACGGGCAAAGATGGGATGCACGTCGACACTGGTGTAGTAGTCGGCGAAACGCTTGGACTCCGCTTTGCTGTAATAGCCGTGGACCGGATGGTAGAGGCATTCGCGCATGTAGTCCGCGAACGTAAGAAGGCCGAAGCGGCGAATGCGGTTGGCAAGTAATTCCGCGAGCGGCGTCACGCGCCCTTGGCTCCAGCCGAATCAGCAGCGGGCTCAGCCTGGATCTTTCTCCAGGCCCGCTCAAAAACTCCTTGCGCAGCTTCGTCGAAAAGTACGAAATAAACCGTTTCGACAGAAGTTTCGCCCTTGAGATGCTGTGCCGCTTCGCGAAGCATGATCTCCGCGCAGTCTTTCAATGGAAATCCCGCAATGCCGGTGCCCACCGCCGGAAATGCGATTGTTTTCAGGCCGCGCTCATTGGCTATTCTCAATGAATGGACCGCGGAACGCCGCAGTGTCTCCGCGCTCGTCTTCCCTCCGAGCTGCATGCTGGCCGCATGAATCACGAATCGCGCCTTCAGTTTTCCGCCCGCGGTGATGGCCGCATAGCCGACCGGGATACTGCCGATGGCATCGCATTCGCGCTGGATCTCTTCTCCGCCTTTGCGGCGAATGGCTCCAGCAACGCCCGCGCCCAGGATCAAATCGTTGTTGGCCGCGTTGACGATCGCGTCCGTATCCATCTCCGTCAGGTCGCCCTGCTGAATGACGATTCTCTCTGCGAGTGGTTTCATCGTGGAATCAATCCATTCTCACTGGTGCGATCATATCTTTGTTTCCGCAGCTTTTTGTTGCCTGTAGTCATAAACGCCGCGCCCCGTCTTGCGCCCAAGCCGTCCTTCCTGAACGTATTGCCGCAACAAGGAATTGGGCCGGTACTTTTCGCCGAGGGTCTGATGGAGATACTCGAGAATCTTGAGCCGCACGTCCAGACCGACGAGATCGATCAACTCGAAGGGGCCCATGGGGTGATTTAGGCCAAGTTTCAGCGCTTTATCGATGTCTTCGGGCGTGGCAATTCCAGCTTCGAGCATGTTGAAGGCTTCATTGCCGATCAGGGCGTTGACGCGCGTGGTGATAAAACCGGGAGCCTCGTTGACGATCACGACTTCCTTGCCCATGCGGCGCGCGACTTCGCGGCAGATGGCCACGGTTTCATCGGAAGTATGCGGTGTCCTAACCAGTTCGATGAGTTTCATTTTCGGCACGGGATTGAAGAAATGCATTCCCACGCAGCGGTCGCGCGAAACGGTGACATCCGTGAAATCCGTAATCGACAGAGAAGAAGTATTACTCGCGAAAATGGCGCCAGTTTTGGCGAACTTGTCGAAGATGGTGAAGAGTTCGAGCTTCATCTCCAGCTCTTCCGGGACGGCTTCGATGATCAGGTCGGCGTCTCGGATGGCGTCTTCGACGTTGCTTGCCGTGGAAATCAACGAAAGCGCCTTATCACGAACGCCCGCTTCGACCTTACCGCGAGCAACTCCTTCTTCGAGCGAATGTCGAATCCAAGCGATGCCTTGTTCGAGCACGTAACGCGACACGTCTTCGAGGACGGTGTTGTAGCCGCCGAAAGCAGCGGCGTAGGCAATTCCCCGCCCCATCGTGCCTGCGCCAATCACTGCGATCGTCTTTACTTCCATCCTTTGATCTCCGAGCGACGGAACATCACTTCATAAGTTTCCGATACGCTTCTTCATCAAAACCCAGCACGATCTGCGAGCCTCGGATGACCACCGGCCTGCGAATGAGATTCGGCTCTTTTGCCATGAGCTGGATGGCCTCCGGGCGCGAGGGCGGATGTTCCTTCATTTTCCGCGTGCGATAGAGTTCATTTCGAGCATTCAGAAACTCTTTGTAATCGCGCTTGCCGATCAGTTCTTCTAGTTCGGGCTCAGTCAATCGCTGTTTATCCAAATCACGTGATTCAAGTTCGGCGCCCATCTCCAGCAAGAGACCTCTTGCTTTGCGGCACGTGGTTCACGTCGGCTTCTGCAGAAACTTGATTTTCGTCTTTGGCAAGGCTTTCTTTCTCAGTCGTGTTTTTTGATCTTTGTAGGGGCGCAGCATTGCTGCGCCCTCCTTCTAATATCGGGGAACTTTCGGATCCACCTCGAGCGACCAGCGCTCAATTCCGCCAGCCAAGGATTTCGCCCTCTCGATGCCCTGAAATCGCAGCCATGCAGCTGCGTCCAAACTGCGCATGCCGTGATGGCAATAGCAAATCACTTCGTCCACATCCGGAAGCGTCTGCAGGCTTGCCGCCAGCGAGCCGAGCGGCACGAGTTTCGCGCCCTCGATGCGGCAGAGAGCGTGTTCCCAAGGCTCGCGCACATCAATGAGAACCACTGTTTCTCCGCGGTCGAGCCGCGCTTTCACGTCCGCGGGCGTAATCTCCAACTCGTCCATCTATTTCCTCTTCCATATCGGTGGGCGCTTCTCCAGAAAAGCAAGAATCCCTTCCCGCGCATCTTGGGTCTTCATCAACTCCGTCAAGTATACGCGTTCCACTTCTTCGAGTTGCTTCGGGAAGTCCGCGAAGTGGATACGTCCCAGAGTCTTGCGGGTTAGCTGGAGAACAGTAGGACTCAACGTTTGAAGTTCTTCGAGCAAGCTGTCCAAGGCAACGGGCAGCTGAGCATCGGGAAGCACCCGCGTGACCAGGCCGAGGCGCCAGGCCTCTGCCGCGCTGACTTGCTGGCCAGAAAGGATCAGATGAGTGGCGGCGCGCATTCCAATAAGATGAGGCAACGTAACCATCGCGACGGGAGGAAAACAGCCAAGCTTGATCTCCGGCTGGCCGAACTGCGCCGATTCTGCGGCTAGGGCAAAATCGCAGAAAGTTGCGAGTTCCATGCCGCCGCCAAGACAGTACCCGTGGACGGCGGCGATTTTTAGGCAGTCGGCGGCAGCGAGCCTACGAAAGACGGCATGAAATGTGGAGAGCATTTTCTCGACGCGCTCGGGAGTGTGATCGGCGATTTCCGCTCCGGCGGAGAAAGCCTTGGGACCGGCGCCCTGAAAAATCACGAAATCACATTTGGAAAGAGCGCGTTCCAGCACCGCATCAAGCGCCTGCATCATCGAAATATCGAGAATATTGAGCGGTGGGCGGTTCAGCGTAATCCACGCCACGCGATCTTCGAGCCGCAGCTGAATCGTTTCGTGGCCGGTGGTCATGATTGTCGCGGCGCTTGAACCGGGAAGGCTACTGGCCCTGAAATTTCGGATGCCGCTTTTCGAAGAACGCTCGAATTCCTTCGTTGCAGTCCTCCGACAGGTAACAATGAATCTGTTCCCGGACTTCATTATCGAGAGCCCGGGTAAGTTCCTTTTCCTGACTTGCAAAAAGTGCCTTCTTCACCGCGCGGATGGCCAGTAAAGGACCTTGAGCAATTTTTTGCGCAAGTTTCTTCACTTCCGCTTCGAGCTGCGCGGCCGGAACGACCTGATTGACGAGGCCGAGCGCGAGCGCAGTTTTTGCGTCAATCATGTCGCCGGTGTAAAAAAGCTCCGCGGCTTTTGCGGGCCCGGCCAGTTGTGGCAGAAAATACGTTCCGCCATAATCGGGAAATAATCCGACTTTGACGAAATTCTCCCCGAAGGTCGCCTCTTCCGCTGCAATTCGAATGTCCGCGGCCAGCGCAATGTTCATGCCCGCGCCTGCGGCGGCGCCATTCACAGCGGCGATCACGGGCTGGGGCATCGTGCGCATCTTGAGAACCATTTGCATGCCGGCGCGCAGCAGCGGCTCCAGCTCGCGCGTTGCGCCGGTCTGGCGGCCCTTCCCCAGCGCGCCGAGATCCCCGCCCGCGCAAAAAGCGCGCCCCGCGCCCGTGATGACCACCACGCCGACGCTCTGATCCTCTGCGATGCGGCTGAGCGCGTCGTTGACGGCCATCGCCAGTTCGTTGTTCAGCGCGTTCAACCGGTCGGGGCGATTCATCACCAATGTGGCGATGCCATCGTGCTTGCCTTCCTGGATGACCGGTCCGGCTTCGGCAGTTTGTGGAGTATTGCTCACAGGCAACTCCGTTCAGTGGCTTCGGGCCTCGTGTTCTTTGCCGATGCGAGCAACGAGTTGTGCCAGCTTTCTAAAATGCCGCAGCTTCTCGCTCCTGCCCGTGGTGTTCGCGCCGCTGGTGGAAGGCAGGACGTACACCCGCGCACCGTAGAGCAGCTCCTTCTGCAAGCCAAATTTGCATTTTCGCTGGGAAAATTGTTCATAAGTGAGTTTCCCGTTAAAGGCCACGACGTGAGGAGCGAATTCCTCGAGCTTCTGCGAGAGGACGATGCGGCCTTCAGCGTAGTCTTCGCGTTTCAGTTCCTCGATGCCTTTCGTGGGACGCTTCACCAGGTCCGTAAGTCCAACGCCGAATTCGATCACCCGCTTGTCGTCGTGGTAGTCGAAGGGCTCCGGCACAACGCCGCTCTTGTAGAGCATCGGCCAGAATTCGTTCCCGCGCCCCGCATAGTAATGGCCAACGCGGACGGAGGACTCGCTCGGATTGCAGCCGACGATCACGAGCTTCATGCCTTTGCGGAGATGATCGGGAAGTGTTCGCATTACGCCAGCTTACTATGCCTTTTGATTTTACTACTTAGCCTTGAAGTAAGGAGCGCGCATTTCGACATCGGCGGCCGAGCCTTTCTTGGTATCCTCACCGGCAAAAAAAGTAGCTGCCGGAGATAGCGCTCACTGCCATTCGCAAATCCAGTTCATCGTGCCGGAAAGGCGTAGGACGGCGAACCGTAGTTTGAGAGCCGAAGCGATACCGCCGGAAGTGCGTTGGTCGAAGAGCTCCCGCGCCAGATTGTACTAGCGGTGCCGCCAAGCGGCAACTTCCGCGGGACTAGGGTTTTCGAATTAGTCCCCATGATGGGTGTGCGCTCTCCCAGTGGCGGGAGGCGCCGCAATGCCCTCTAAGTAGCTATCTTTGAATGACTTGAGTATGGCTCCGCAACGGCAACCTATACGTTGCCATTCTCAAAGCGCAACAACGCCGTAACTTTCCCTTATTTCCTGAATCTCATCACCATCAGCAGCATCAAAACACGAAGAAGGCCGAAGTGTTCGATGCTCTGTGCTACCTTTATACTTTCGAAAGCGAGGCTGCGGACGCCGATCGGCCTGCCTAAACCATTGAGCGCACCAAATCCCCACCGTCTGCCTTCTACCGTTGCGCGCGACGACGAACACCTTCTGGTGGCCGCCGCGAAACGTGGTGATGTGCGTGCCTTCGAAGAGCTGGTAAATCGCTATGAGGCGAAAATTTTCCGGCTGACCATGAACATCACCCGGAATCGCGAGGACGCCGAGGACGCCATGCAGGATGCCTTCCTCAAGTCTTACGCGCACCTCAGGGATTTTCAAGGAGACTCCCGCTTTTACACTTGGCTGGTGCGCATCGCCGCGAACGAAGCGCTGATGCGACTGCGCAAACGACGCCCGAACCAGTTTTCGCTCGACGAGCCGGTGGAAGGCGACGAAGACCTCATGCCCCGCGAACTGGCGGATTGGGGGCCAAGTCCGGAGCAGCGGTTTGCCCAGACGGAAATGCACGAAATCTTGTCCGAAGTCATCGACAACCTCGAGCCGGATTTCCGGATCGTTTTTGTTCTGCGCGACGTCGAAGAACTTTCAACCGAAGAGACCGCCAAAGCGCTCGGCATTTCGGTTCCCGCGGTAAAGTCCCGGCTGCTGCGGGCCCGGCTCAAACTCCGGCAGAAGCTGAGTCACTATTTTCGGCAGGGTGACACAAATTGAATTGCAAGAGCCTCATTCGCGAGATTTCCGATTACCTCGACGGCGATCTGGAACTATCGGTGAAGCAGGAACTCGAGCGACATCTCGAGCACTGTGGAGAATGCAAGATGGTGGTCGAACAGACCAGGCTGACCGTGGAGGTCTTCTGCGATTCGAAGCCGGTCGAACTGCCTGGAGACGTGAAGTCGCGGCTGCATGACGCCTTGCGCCGCAAACTCTTTGAAAAAGGAAGTTAGGCCGCCCAGCTAGCCTTTTGCACCGTCACTCCATAGTGGCAATTCCCTGCCAAGCTTTTTCTCTCGCGCCATCGCATAGACCTTCATCGCCACCGCGAGGTCCCAGGACGCAATCCCATTTGACTTGAAGAGTGTGACTTCCGTATCGCTGGTCCTGCCGCTGGTTTTCCCCGCGACAATTTCAGAAAGTTTTTTGACGCCCGTCCAGCAAATTTCATCGCCATGAAAAGCGATGATCAGATCGCCCGCTTCTTGCCGTGACTGTTCCACGGAATCCACAACAATGATGTCGGCGCTGGCGACCGCTTCATCGTCCAGCTCGCGCTTGTGCGCGTGGTTGGCGCCAATGGCATTGATGTGCGCCCCGGGCGCCAGATCCGCACCGTTCACAACCGGCTGCGAGGATGTTGTAGCTGTGCAGACGATGTCCGCGCCGCGCACCGCCTCGGCCGCGGACGCACACGCGTGTACGGGGATGCCCAGCCTCTCTGACATCTCTTTGCAGAACTTTTCGAGCTTGGCCGCATCGCGCCCGTAAGCGCGCGCGGATTCCAGCTTTCGCACGGCGGCAATCGCTTCGAGCTGCGTCTGCGCCTGCCCCCCGGTGCCAATGATTGCTGCGACGCGAGCATTCTTGCGCGCCAGGTATTTCGTGGCCACGCCGGAGGCCGCGCCGGTCCGCAGCTGCCCCATGTAATCCGCTTCGATCAGCGCCAGTAGGTCGCCCGTGGCCATCTCGTAGAGAGGAACCAGAAAACGAAGCTTGCCGCGCACAAAGGTGTACTGCTTCATCGCCACAAAGCCAGAGGAGAAATCCGCCGCCGCCATATAGTGAAAGAATCCACCGCCCGGCAATTCGAACCGCCTGCGCGGGTGCACGACCACTTCCCCCGTCGCCTGCTTGCGCGAGATCTCTTCCACGGCCTCGACTGCCAGCGGCATCGTAAGCACCGCACGCACTTCCGCTTCGCTGATGTGCAGCGTCATCGTTTCATTCTCCGTCTCGGGCCCTTGCCCTCAGACTGCGAGCGACATCTCAACTACTCCGGTATCCTGAAGACCGCCATGTCCCATTGCAAAGGTTCTGAACCAAATTCGTTATTTTGCCGCTGGCTTTGCCTGTTTAGCCGAACCGTGTTTTCCGGAAGCTCCGCCCGCTTCGCGGACGCGGCGAACAACGGTCTGGTTCAAACGGTAGACGCGCTCTTCTTTGTTACCATCCATCACCCGAAAGCGAAACTCGGGTTCGCCCTTGGGGCCTTTGCCGACGCGAACGGGTAACTGGCCGCACAGGTTATTTTCGATGAACGCGGTCTCGTATCGGCTCTTCTTGACGTACCACGTATAGACGCGCAGCGCCGTGAAATCACATACTTGGCCTTCCGGTCCGCGCGCCGCGGCCACAAGAAACTGAGGCTTGCTGCCCGACGGGTCGTTCACGCGATTCAGTTCAAACCATGCCACCGGCCGGATATTTGCAGAATTCGCTCCTTCGCGCACGGGATCCGGCAAATCCAGCTCCACGAACCGGGCCACCACCCAGCCCGCAATCGGTGTGGTCGGATCGCCGGGCTGCGTGGTGTTTGTGGATTCGGCTGCGCGAGCCGCGGCTTCCCCAGGCGGTCGCGTCGCAACACCACGGACCAGAAACCAGTCCTCCTTTTTTGTCTCCTGCGGCTCATTCGCAGCTTCTTTCTCATCCGCGGCTTGCACCCAATCCGCCACCGCGCGGCCCACAATCTCCACCGGAGCGTTTCGTCCGAATTTATAGAGGCGCGGTTCGGTTCGCCCGGGCTGCACATGCAGATTGGTGGACTTCTTGGTGCGCCCCCGCGCCTGCACCGGCATTCCTCGCGTTTGATCCAGGAGCTTGATGCTCCGCTGCCATACGGCTGGCTCCATCAACTGCCGGCTTTCCACCCAGCCAACCGTGCCTGCGTTGGTTCGCACCTTCACGTAGTCATTGCGCTTGCCGACCACGTCCACGCGTTCACCATAATGCAGCGTACCCACCTGCTCGCGGACCTGCGCGATGCCGCTCAGGAGAGGGGCGACTTTTTCGCTCACAAAGGCTTCGCCCAGCGTTTCATGCTTGGGCCGGAGCATCCACGCCACCAGAGTCACCAGGGCCAGCAGCGGGACCGCAATGAGGAGTCTCCTCTTCATGTGCCGCCCTCGAATGTCGCGCCGGCGGCACGCACGCAATGCGCGCTGTTCGCGGCACGCGCCCCGCCGTGAATGACTCCGTTCAACCGCCCAGCGTCATCTCCGCCGCCAATGACACCAATCTTCTCAACCGTCGTCATGATTCCCTGTTGCTCTTCGTGATTCGCTAAAGATTGTACCTGAAACCTTGGCAACGCCGGGGGCGCCGCTGAGGGCTTTGTATTTCTGCTAAAATTCCGAAGCGTTCGAAGCGAACTCTGGCAACGAATCGCGGAGGATTCTTTATGAAGTCTCTCAATTCCCTTCAGCCGCTGGGGTTGCTGGTCCTCCGCCTGGTTCTGGGGCTGATTTTCTTCTTCCACGGTTATCCAAAGCTGGCGTACTCCGCTGCAGGGATGCAGGGTTTCTTTGTGCAGCACGGTTTGCCGGGATACTTCGTTTACGTTTCTGGGGTGTTGGAGGTCTTCGGCGCCATTCTTTTGGTCTTAGGGTTGTTCACGCAGGCGGCCGCGCTGCTCCTAGCCATTGAGATGGGCGTGGCAATCTGGAAGGTCCACAGCACCGGAAGCTACCTGGCGGTGCATAATTACGAATTCCCCCTCGCGATGCTGGCGGGAAGCTTCGCGCTCGCCACCGTCGGCGCGGGACTATTATCTCTCGACCACCTGCTATTCGAGGGCGGAAGCAAGCTGCGGCCTCCAAAATATTCGAAGTTCGCCAAGTAAGTCTTCCTCCCGGCGAATCTTTTGTTCGCGCAGTTTCCGATTACCCGACTATATATCCAAGTGAAGATCGTTAGGCGCGCCGCAACTTCCCAGCACCGAACTTCTGGACCGCGTGGTGGCGAGGTTGAGTGGACCAGGCCTGTAAATTAGTATGAGGCCGCGTACCACGGTGCCGAATTAGTCTTGGCAGGGGACATGGAGAAAATCCCCAGTATTGGGCTGGGGCCGCTTCGGTTTGGTATGATCCCCTCCCAAGTGTAGGCAGTGCTCGGTTCCCATCGAACGTATGAACTGTGGATGGGCGGAAATTTGTTGGCCCCGGCAAATATCCAGCAACACAACCATAGGTCAGCCCAAGCTGTATCGGTGAACACTCTCGGCTTGCTTCGGGAGTTATCCAGGAAATCGATCACCAGTGGCAGTACAATTCCCCCATGTTCACCCTCAGAGCGCTCCTTGCGACTCTCCTTCTTCTGCCGGGGCTTGCCGTGGCGCAACAGCACGTCTCCTTTCCAACTCAGGACGGAGGCGTCGTCTACGCAGATACCTACGGAAAAGGCGAGCGCGGCGTCGTGCTGGCGCACGGAGGCCGCTTCAACAAGGAGAGCTGGGAGAAGCAGGCGCAGGCGCTGGTTAAGGCCGGATTTCGCGCACTGGCCATCGACTTCCGCGGGCGCGGCCAGTCGCGCGGACCCCAATCGAAGTCCGCTGAGGAAGGCGTCGAGTACGACGTATTGGCCGCAGTACACTACCTCCACAAGACTGGCGCGAAAACCGTATCCGTTATCGGGGCGAGCTTTGGAGGGGCGGCGGCCGCCGATGCCTCTATTGAAGCCGAACCGGGCGAAATTGATCGGCTGGTGTTGCTGGCAGCGTGGACCGACCGGCCGCCAGAGAAGATGAAGGGCCGCAAGCTGTTCATCGTGGCCCGAGACGATGCAAACGATGACGGACCGCGGCTGCCTAAGATTCGAGCGAATTACGAAAGAGCTGTGGGGCCGAAAGAGTTGGTCATCCTCGATGGCTCCGCACATGCTCAGTTCATATTCGCGACCGACCAGGGAGCGCGGCTGATGCGCGAGATCTTGCGATTCCTTTCACAGCCTTAAGCCTTCCAATCGAATGAGCAAAAATGCGCGCTTCTCGGATTTCATTTCTCCGGTAATCGGGAGTTGACCGCGTCTAGTGTGTCTCCGAACTAGCACCGGATCGTCTTTCGCTTTCGACCCACCCGGCCGGACGCCTCGATCTTTTCGATGTACGCGGTGGCAGGTCGTACGTTGCACGCCGTGTCGCCCAGGTCCACAGAGACGGCGCCGATCTGTCGGGCCGACGCCTTCGCTTGTTTCAACAATGGTTTGACGTAAGTTCCGACCGCAATTACAAAACCATTCATAGTGTACCGAACCCGGTTCTGAGCGCGGTTGATATCTTTTACGATGGTACCGAGAAGGCCTCCGATCTCCGAGACATCCAATTCCTCGTCCGGCTTCACGGCAACGAGTCCGGCATATGTACACCAACCAGAGGATGCAACGCGTTGCTTCTTCGATTTGATCCATTGAATCGCCAAGTCACGAGCGTCCGGATTCTCAACCGTCACCCAGGGGACTGTGTATTCGGAAATCATCTGCAAATTCGCCGCACCCTCGGCCACCCATTTAACTGTTTCTTAGTCATTTGCGACCCGTCCGCCACCAGCCCGGCGAGGTACATGGCGTCCAGGTTGCCCGTTTCGTAAAGCTCGCAAGCGAGAGCCTGTTGTCCTTTGATTGTTTTCGCGATGACCTTGAGGTCCGCGATGCTGACGCCGAACATGCGCTCCGTGGCCATCCCGTGACGGGCATACATGTTGCGCATCTTCTCGCTGCCCTTCTTTTTTAGCTCGGCCATGATGGACGTAACTGTGAGCATGATTCCCGTTACACTTTTTGTGACCGCGACATTTTGCATGATCGGTACTCAGAATGTCAGCATCCGAAGTGGCACGGAGATCAACCGTGGTCAGCCAGCCGATGGCTACTGCCTGATTAACGCTGATCGGACATTCCGGCAATCCGAATATACGGGCAAGTGAGAGTGTGTCGGAAGACGCTATACATTTTTCATGTCGAACGGCTGCACGGCGGTCTGGGACCCGTCAAGCCATCAAAAAATGTAACCCTAGCGATCCCCGTCGAGCCATTTGATATGTAACCGGAGAGCGCTTGTTGTTGTTGCGGCTGTGGGAAAGTGGGAATCCCGAAGGAATTTCCAAGCTCGCGAAGCGAGCGTCTTTTCCACAGCCTTTTCGCCGGCCGCTGCGCACCTGTTTGGCCTGGCTGGTTTCGATTTTCTCTTGCGCTTTCGGACTCAGCCGCCGGTTCGCTAAGCGGT